>JGI12104J13512_1000006_pt1 | contig 277572 bp, 278 predicted proteins | sample TerdegcTABiofilm_FD_13512 | JGI IMG/M metagenome (IMG submission 13512)
TCCCCGCTACCTCCACTCCCTGGGCGAAGAGCTTGGCCCCTTCAGGATGAGGCTGTCTTAAGCGGATCCAGTGAGGGGGATCCCCGGGGTAGCGGAACTCCTGATTGTAGGGGAAGGCTTCCTCGGGGGAAATTATGGGGAGGTTCCTTTCGGAAGGTTTGAGAAAGGGGACAGTCTCAGGGGATAAAGATTCTGAAGTGGGCATTTGCGCTTTTGGGGCACCTGAAAGAAGCCACTCTCCCAGGTCCTTCCTCAGGGCCTTGAGCTCCATTAAGCGCCGGACCAAGGCCTCGAAGGAAACCTCGTACTTTGAAGCCAGGCGCTCCAAGTGGTCAAGAATCTGATCTGGCTCGTAGAGGTCAGGGAGGTGTTACTAATCCTTTTCATCTTCCCCAGAGAAAAGATTCAGCAGGTCAGTTTCCTGGAGAGAAGAGAGTAATATTTAAAATTTTACCCATTACGCCTAAAAACCTCTTGACATGTCTAAAAGTCCCATTGCAACTTTTAGACTTAATAATCTTTTTTGAAAAGGGGGCGAGATAGTTTCTAAAAAAATCGAAGAAGATCAAGAAAGGGGGTGAGAAATCCCAATAACTTTTATCTGCCCTATGGCGCAAATTTCTGAGACTTAAGGAGGGATTATGGCAGACAAAAAAGAAGTTGTTCCTGCAGGCGGTGTAGAAGAATTCGGTTACAAACAAGAATTAAAGCGCGTTCTTTCTTTTTGGGATCTCCTGGTTTACGGCTTGGTGTTTATGGTACCCATTGCTCCGATGGGAATTTACGGAGTGGTAGCTCAGGCCAGCAAGGGCATGGTTCCCCTCACCTACATCATCGGTGCCGTAGCCATGGTCTTTACAGCCTTAAGCTACTGGAGGATGGCTCAGGCTTATCCCATTGCAGGATCAGTCTATTCTTACGTTCAGAGGGGAATTAGTCCTCATGTAGGATTTATTGCTGGCTGGACTATCTTGCTGGACTACATTCTCGTTCCTGCTCTGGTGTACCTCGTCTCAGGTCTCTGGCTTTCAGCAGAATTTCCTGCTATTCCCTTTTGGGTCTGGATCATTGCTTTTATTGTACTTAATACCATCCTGAACGTTCTGGGAATTGACATCATGGCCAAGGCCATGTGGATAATGTTAGGAATTGAACTTCTGGCATTTTTGGCCTTTGTGATTGCGGCCATCATAACTATTGCGAATGGCGCGGCCACTTTCACCTTTAAACCTTTCTTTGATCCGGAAAACTTCAGCTGGAGTTTTGTACTCACTGCAACGTCAATCTCCGTGTTAAGTTACCTCGGTTTTGACGCCATCAGCACGCTCGCTGAAGAAACTCATGATCCCAAGCGCATGATCGGACGCTCCATGGTGGCCGCTCTGGGTCTTCTGGCATTTTTCTTCGTGATTCAAACGTGGCTTGCAGGATGCATCTGGCCCGATTACAATTCCTTCCCCAACCCGGACGTGGCCTTCTTCCACATAGCGGAGAAAGCCGGAGGAGCGGTAGTCAGGGTTCTCTGCCTGATTGGAACGGTTCTGGCCTGGGGAGTAGGAGACGGTCTTGCCTCCCAAGCTGCGGTCTCCCGCATCCTGTATGGAATGGCTCGCGATGAGCAGCTTCCCCCATTCCTATCTAAGGTGAGCGCCAAGTACAAAACGCCCTGGGTAGCCACTATCGTGGTAGCGGTAATAACTCTTCCCATCGCTGTATTGCTGCCCCTGGATAAGCTCAGCTCCCTGGTTAACTTTGGCGCCCTGACAGCGTTCCTCTTCCTGCACGTCACCGTGGTTTCCAACTACATAATCAAGGGAAAGCAGTTCTCCTTCCGGGATATCTTTAATTACTTGCTCTTGCCCTTAATCGGGTTCGTGATCATCGGCTTCGTCTGGGTCTCACTCGATGCTCTGGCTAAGACCCTGGGCTTCATCTGGTTAGGAGTGGGGCTCGTCCTCCTTATAATTGTGACCAGGGGATTTAAGAAGGTTCCACCTGCGCTCCAGGTTTAGGGCCATTGGCCAGAAAGGAGGAGAAGTGTCAAAAGTAATCACAAAGGATAAGGTTTTTTACGCTTTCTCCCCGGATTTAAAGCCGGTAGCGGAAGTGGATCAGGGCGAGCTTTTCACCCTTGAGACCCATGATTGTTTCGAAGGCCAGCTGAAATCGGAAAAGGACCTCGTCACTTCACTGGATTGGGGTCACGTCAATCCGGCAACTGGACCGGTCTTCATCAGAGGAGCTAAGCCTGGCGACATACTCTCTTTTGAGATCGTGGACCTTGAAGTGGGAAGCTCCTCCACCATGGTGGCTGTTCCCAAGGAAGGCGCTTTGGGGAATATGATCACGGACATGGAAACCACTGTCTTGAAACACGAGGCTGGGGCAGTGGTTTTCAAAAATAAGATTCGCATACCCTTCAAGCCCATGATCGGGGTAATTGGAGTCGCTCCGAAGTCCGGAAGCGTACCCACGGGAACTCCCGGTGCCCATGGCGGAAACATGGACTGCACTTTAATCGGCAAAGGCGCCAGAGTTTATTTTACCGTTAACGTAGAAGGTGCTCTCTTTGGCTGCGGCGATTTCCATGCCGTGATGGGTGACGGAGAAATAGTGGTCTGTGGAGCCGAGACCCTGGGAATAGTGACCATCAAAGCTCAGGTTACTGGTTTAAAGGGGCTTCCCACCCCCCTGGTGGAAACGGATAAGGTCGTGGCTACGATCTTTTCCGCCCCTACTCTCGATGAGGCCAGCCAGGGTGCTATTGAGGCCATGGCGAAATTGCTCACAGATCTCGCCAAAATTCCCTTCAACGACGCCGGAATGCTCATGAGCCTGGTGGGTGAGCTAAAGTTCTGCCAGGTGGTGGACCCCGAGAAGACCGTGCGCTTTGAGTTCCCTAAATGGGTCCTCGCGGAGTACGGATTCAGGCTCCCATGAACGATTGTTGAAGCGAAAATAATGCAAAAGTTCCAGCTTGTGGCTGGAACTTTTGCATTATCCTGCCTCATTGGGGTCAAGGGTTAATTAAAAAATATGGCAATCTGGATCGAAAAACAAGATCCTTTCAAAAGTTAATCGGGTTGCCTTCCCTTTTTCGGTTATTTAAACTAACCGGTGTTTAAACATCATTCCATAGAAGGAGGCCAAGAGGTGGCAGAAAAAACGCTACTTTCTAACGCTGGCATCGTAACTATGGATGCCCAGCGGCGCCAGTTCGATCACGGAGCCATCCTGATCGAGAGTGACTGCATTAAGGAGGTAGGAAAAAGTAAAGACCTGTTAGAGAAATACGCTTCTGAAGCCAAGATTGTGGATCTCCGCAACCGCTGGATACTCCCTGGGTTAATTAACACGCATGTGCACACCTCGCAGCAATTGGGCCGTGGCCTGGGGGACGATGTCAGCCTTCTTACCTGGCTCCACGAAAGAATCTGGCCCTATGAAAGTGCAATGACGGAGGAGGACAGCTACATCTCAACTCTTCTCTGTGGAATCGAGCTGATCAAAAGCGGGGTTACCTGTTTTGCTGAGCCAGGAGGACAATTCGTGGATGGGATGGCCAGGGCAATCATGGAGTTGGGCATACGCGGAATATTGGCGCGCTCCACGATGGACTGCGGGGAAGGATTGCCTCCCAACTGGTGTGAAAGCACCGATCAGACTCTTCAGGCCCAGGTGAATGCCTTAGAGCACTGGCATGGAAAGGCTAATGGCAGAATTAGAATCTGGTTCGGACTTCGTACCATTTTCAATAATTCCGACAACTTAATCACAAGGACCAAGGAGCTCGCGGACCACTACGGAGTAGGCATCCATATGCACGTGGCGGAGATCAAGGAGGAGGTGGAGTTTGCTCAAAAAACTCGAGGGGCCACAACAGTCAAGCATTTATTTAATCTAGGGGTTCTGGATGATAATTTCCTCGCCGTGCACTGCGTGTGGCTGACTGATGAGGAAATTGACCTTTTTGCCCAGAAAGGGGTAAAGGTTTCGCACAATCCCGCTGCAGCCATGCGCGTTTTGGGGTTTCCGAAGATTCCGGAGATGATCAAGAAAGGCATCTGCGTGAGCCTGGGGACGGATGGGGCCCCTTCCAACAACCGCATGACCTTAATCGATGAAATGTGGCTTACTTCCCTGATTCACAAAGGCCGATTGCTTGACCCCACTGTGATGCCCGCTCAGGAAATCTTGGCCATGGTCACCTCAAATGGAGCGAAATCCCTGCTTTTGGAAAGCGAGATCGGAAGCATTGAACCGGGAAAGAAGGCGGATTTAATTATCATAAATCCGAATACAGCTACTATGCTTCCCATGCACGATCCTATCGCCAACATGGTAACTTCTATGAGAGCGGAGAACGTGGAGAGCGTGATGGTGGACGGAAAGTGGGTTATGTGGGAAAGAGAAATCCTCACCGTGAACGAAGAGGAGATCCTTAAGGAAGCTCAAAGGAAAGCGGAATCCATTGTGAAGCGGGCGGGCATCTCACTTACAAGCAGATTCCCAAAAGTGGGATAAAAACTAAACAGGCAAAAGGAGGAAAGCAATGAAGAATCTGATTAAAGTAGCTCTGGGGCAGGAACCAGCAGATTTGGTGGTGAAAAATGGCCAGATTGTAAATGTAGCTAGTGGAGAAATTTATCCAGGCGGAGTGGCGGTAGCAGGAGATAAAATTGCCGCCATTGGCGACGTGGATTACACTATCGGCCCCAATACGCAAGTCGTTGATGCTCAAGGGGCTTTCATCACCCCGGGATTTGTGGAAGGGCATATTCATCCAGAAAGCAGCAATTTAAGCCTTCCGCGCTTTGCGGAAGTAGTTCTGGCCCATGGGACAACAAGCGTTTTCAGCGACCTGCATGAAATTGGAGTAGTAGGCGGTCTCCCTGCTATTGAGGCCTCTTTAAAAGAGGTGCGGCGTACTCTTTTAAAGTTATATTTTGTCATCCCCTCCCACGTTCCCTTTTCTCCAGGATTAGAGACAAGCGGTGGTCATATCGACTCCACGGTAATTGCAGAAAACATCCAGAGAGAAGATGTCGTTGGGCTTTCTGAAATCGTTTCTCTTTACGTGATATTTGGGCATCCCGATTTACTTCGTTCCATCGATCTCACTTCTCATCAAAGGAAAATCTTAGCGGGTCACGGACCGGAAACGCACGGTCCAGCCTGGAGCGCTTTCGTAGCCACGGGCATTTTCAACGATCATGAAGCCCTTTCGGTTGAGGAAGTGCTTTTAAGAGTGCGCAACGGCGTGCATGCTCAGCTTCGCCACAATTTGATCGTTCCTACTTTGCCGGAACTCCTTAAGGCTCTGACCGAGAAGCATGTTGACTCTCGCTTCCTTTCTCTGGTCACTGATGACACCAGCGCCGTAGCTTTAACTGAAAATGGACACTTAGATTATCTTGTTCGCCTGGCTTTGTCCCAGGGGGTGGATTACGTCAAAGCCATTCAGATGGTGACAATAAACGCCGCCGCCTCCTTTAGGAAAGAAGATGAAATAGGCCTCCTAGCGCCCGGAAGGTATGCTGATATAAACATTACAAGCGGGCCCGAGGATTTCAAAGTCCTTCTAACCATCGCCAACGGTAAAGTGGTGGCCAAAGAAAATCGCTTGATAGAGCCTCTTCCGGACATTTCCCACGACCCTCTTCTTTTAAACACCTTCCATTTGAAAGGAAAGATTGAAAGCCAGGACCTCCTTATCCCCGCTCCTCAAGGCGCAAGCAAGGTGAAAGTGCACTTCATGAAAACTCTCCCCTGGATTCCCATAACCGAGGGTGGGGAAGCAGTCCTTCAAGTGGAATGCGATTTTATTGCCTGCGATCCTTCTCAGGATATTTTACACATCGCCGTCATAGAGAGGCACCAGGCAACAGGCAACATCGGTAAAGCCTTCATCGGTGGGTTTGGCCTCAAACGCGGCGCTATGGCCTCAAGCATTGCTCACGATAATCATAACATTGTGGTTATGGGAGTTAATCCTCAGGATATGGCTGTGGCAGCAAACAGGGTAGCGGAGCTAGGCGGAGGAATAGTGCTCGCGGAAGGAGGAAAGGTAGTGGATGAAATTCCTCTTCCCATTGTAGGGCTGTTATCGGACCTGGATGCCTGGAGTTTTGCCCAGAGGAGAAAAGAAATCCTGGCTAAAGCTCGGGAAATGGGATGCCAGGTGCACGAGCCCTTTATGTTCCTCTCGTTTATCACCCTGGCAGCTTTGCCCGCCTTTGCCATTACCGATAAAGGATATGTTGATGTCTCCAAGCAGCAGTTCCTTGACCCGGTTTTAGGGGTAGCGGAATAAGAAAATGCCTCGCCGTACACTTCAACCCTAATTCTCAGGCGATATCCCCGGCTTTCTTCCTGGCGCTATAATAGATGTGCCATGGAGTTCAACGAGAGGCACGTTAGGCTTTTTTACCGCCTGCTCAATCACAAAAACAATTCTGAGCTGCGCTTCCTGAAGCGTGGCCTTTACCCCGCTTTTCAAATCGTCAAGAGCGAGGAAGAGTTCCTTGAGGCCTGCAAGGCCTGGAACGGAAAAAGGAACATTTACGCCGGGATCAGGGATCGAGCTTTTGGTTTGAAAAGGTGCGCCACCGCTTCTGAAATCGTAGGTCTCCAGACTGTGATTCTGGATATTGACCCCATAAGGGAGGCGGAGACCCCCTCCAGGGAAGAAGAACTGGCGAACGCCATCCAGGTTTCCAAAATAATGGCGCGGTGGTTTGAGGAACATGGGTTCCAGAGACCGTACGGAGCGGTTACAGGAAACGGCACTTGCCTCTACTTTTCCTTGCCTTTTTATGAAGTCAATGAGGAAAACAGGGAAAGCGTTTCCTCAATGCTCGAAATATTTGAATCCCAAATGCGCCAGATTTTCAAGAAGGAGTTGAGGGAGCACAACTGCCGCATCGACAGCATGTATGACCTCCCCCGAATTGCCAAAGTGATCGGGACCATGAGCATTAAGGGAGAAGAAAGTGAGGACCGACCCTGGCGTCTCTCCTTCTGGATTGAGGAGCCGGAGGAAAGACGGGTGGACGAAAAGCTCCTGGAATTTCTTTTAAATTTAAAGAAGGAAAGGAATACCCATTATTTCATAGAGGAAGAAAAATCTCCGGAGCAGAACGCCGCCTCTCCCGAGGCGCCCTTCCCTACCCCAAAATTAGATTTTGGCCCGGTCTGGTTGATGCAGCCCATCCCGTATTTCGGGGAAAAAACCCAGGGAGATTGGATCTGGGAGCCAAAAATCGATGGCTGGCGCATGCAAATAATCAAGGGGGAAAACGCTGTGGAGTTCTGGGGAAGGAGACTCGAGAGAAAACCAAACTGGACAGAAAAGCTCAAGGCGGTTCCAAAATCATCCCTTGCCTACCTACCACCCGGGACGATCCTGGATTGTGAACTCTACTGCGATCAGGGAAGGCGCTTCATCCCCTCCCTTTTTACCTCTCGGCCTAAGGGGCAGCCCATAATTTACGTTTTTGATCTCATTTTTTATAAGTGGGAGTTCGTGGGGAACCTTCCTCTTAAAAGAAGGAAGGAAATTCTATCCGCTATTCCTTTCAGGGAGCCGCTTTATCTAGTTCTGGGGGAGAAGGTGGACAATTTAGAGCTGCGGCTCAAGGAAGCCGTCCTTTCCGGACATGAGGGGATAGTGATCAAGGAGCTAAACAGCCCCTACCTTTTAGGAAAGGCCGCCCCCATGGCCACGGCGAACTGGAGAAAAATAAAACCGAGGTGAGACAAAAATGGCAGTAGGGAGATTTCAGGTGATGGCCACCCTCCAGGCGGCCCGGGCCCATGTCCTGGGGAAACCGGTGGAGACGGCAAAAAGCTTTGGGCTAAACCGCGCCATATTTTATGCCGCGGCAAAAAGAGGATTTAAAGTAGTCAAGGGGGCTCGACCTCCAGAGGAAATTCTGGTAGCCAAAAGACCTCTCCCAGAGGAAAAGTTGAGGAAAATTCAGGAGAGCTTCAAGGTAGAGGAAATCGGGGACGAGATGGCCTACGCTGTGGAGTTGGACGGGAAGACTTATTACACCATCGGCAATGAAATCCAGACCGAGCAGGACTTCGAGAAGCAAATTGAGAAAAGATTTGGTGACAAATTCCAGGAGGCCTGGAACGAGGCTCTGGAAATCTGCCAGAGCTACGATCAGGGAGTCCTTCTCTCGCAACGTTACTTCTACGAGGTGATTTACAAGCCCAGGAGGGATGAGCTGGCTAAAAAGTGGGACGCCATGGTCCAGGGAAAGAAAGAGTAGAGTATCCAGGGAAAGGATCAAAAGGGGGAAGAAACAGGCCCTGAAATGACTTCATTTGGCTCGAGGGGTAGATATTTCCATCTGGCTCGAGGTCTCCTACCTTGTCGGGGAAAGAGTGCCCTGAGGGGCGAAATGGGGCATTTCTGAAGTGATGAAAACTGGCACAAAGAACTAAAAGCAGCGTTTTTCACCCCAGGGAGCTATAGAAAAACATCCACTGCACCGGTAAGGCTTTTCATAAGATCTCCAGAGAACGCCAGCAAATCGTATGAGGAGCTTCTTCGAGGTGTTTCTCGTTTCAGGAGAAGAAGGGGCAATTCAGGCAATGCGGGGACACCTTCATCTTCATCATGGCGCCACGGCTTTATCCTTCCAGAATCTTGACAATTGGAAGTTCTTGACAATTTATTCATCAATGATAAAATTTAACAAATGATAATTATTATCAGATGTTAAATTCATTTCAGGAGGGAACATTGGAAAAAGAGAAGAACACAACCGAGGAGCTTACCCAACTTCTGGCATTAATTTTCCTCAAAGTGGGAGCCCACAAGACCAAAACTGGAAGCCGGCTGGGGCTTACCAACCTTCAACTGGAAGCTTTAGAATGGATTGCGGAACACGATGGTTCGGCACTTGGAGCCTTAGCCGAGGCTCGCTATTATCTCCGCCCTACTGCCACGAGGTTAGCGGACGCTCTGGAAAAGGAAAAGCTCATTGAGAGGCGCCCTGACCCTGAAGACAGAAGGTCGGTAAAGCTCTTCATTACAGAAAAAGGGAAAGAGGCGATCATGAAGGTGCGGTCTGAGATTTCCTCGATTCTTGAAGAGATCCTAACTTTCATGGAGGAAAGGGATCAGAAAGCTCTCCTTCTAGGACTTAAAGCGCTGATCGAGGCCGATAAGAAGTTAGATCAGGAAAGGGAGAAAAAGAAATGAATTATCGCACCCACAGGGGGTTCAGAGTCTCAGAAATTGGCATCGGTTGCTATGCCCTAAGCGGCGTCTATGACCACAAGGACCAGGATGAGTTCCAGCAAATGGTCCGTCGCGCCGTGGAGCTGGAGGTGAACTTTTTTGACACAGCGGGAAGTTACGGAGAAGAAGCGGAGGAGCTCTTAGGAAAGAGCCTTGCGCCCTTCAGGAAAAACGTCCTCATTTCCACAAAGGTGGGGGTGGTCGAGGGAACCAGATTTGACCTCACTTCAAGAAGCATCCGCACCTTTTTAGAACGGAGCCTCAAACGCTTGAAAACGGACTGGATAGATATCCTTCAGGTGCATTTCGACGACCCCGATACCCCCGTCCAGAATACAGTGGCAACCCTGGAGGCTCTAAAAAAAGAGGGAAAGATCCTTCAGTATGGAGTGGGGCATCTTCCTCCCGAGCGCGTGCTCGAGTACCTGGAGATAGGAAAGCCCTTTTCCCTGATGTTCGAGCTCTCCGCGGTCTCAAGGTCGGCTCGGCAGAGATTTTTTCCCCTCCTTGAAAAGTACGAAATCAAAGGAATCGCTTTTAGTGTCACAGGGCGAGGAATGCTGGCTTTCAAATCAGTGCCTGAAAGCTTTCCCCCGGGCGACTTAAGGAATTACGATCCCCTCTTCCAGAGGGACCTTCGGGCATCAGGAATGCGCGTGCGGCAAAAATTGGATGAGCTGGCCCAAAACTTAGGGAAAACTCTGGCTCAGGTGGCCATCGCCTGGGTTCTTTCCCATCCTCAAATAATCTGCGCCCTCTGCGGGCCATCAACCATCCCACATCTTGAGGAGAACGTCAAAGCAATTGGATGGCAAATACCCCCTGAGGAGCTCCGGAAGTTAGAGGCTTTACTCGAAGAGGAGGATAAACGCCTAGCCCGGGAAAGGCTTGAGACCACTACCCAAATTTTGAGCGCTTCTTCCTCGGGAGAGACGGAGAGCACTACTTTAATATACGCTCTCGACACGCTGATCGAGTTAGGATTCATCAAGGAAAGAGAGGGACTTCCCCTTTACCTGCGCATTATGCGCCTGGATGGGATGCCGCTTAATGAAAAAAGGGGGACCTCACAAAGCATCAAGGATGAGTTATTAAGCTATCTAAATCCTGTGTAATCCCGGGAACTCTCCTTTAGTGCCCTACCTGGACGATAAATGAAAGGGTGGGCCAGCATAACAGCGGACTCACCCTCAATCTTGAATAGACGCCAGAGACCCCGATGGTATTTTGGGATCAAAATCAACAGTCTCCTGGAGCTTCTCCTTGGGCATTTTTCCCCATGGCTCTCGTTCATCTGCTCCGTGACTATAAGTAAACTTCTCCACGGCCTCGGGTTAGGAAAAGAACTCAATCACTTTCGTTCTCCTTTTTCTCATTTCTCCACTTCTCTAAGGTACTGTTATGCAGATTATTGCAGGCTCTCCTTGAAGGAAACAGGGCAGGCCTTTAACCGTTCCTTGTTTTTACCCAGCGCCTCGATGAACTTTTGCGCTTCCAGTATAATGCCTCCCTATTGATTCAATTTTTGGATCCATCGACAGGAAGCCAAAGGTTTTAGGGTCGTCGCGCAGATTGCTTCACATACAGTGACAATTCACCGGGTTTATTGTATACTTTATTGATCATATTAGTATAAATATATGGAGGAACTATGAAACTCTCTACAAGAGGAAGATATGGAGCCAGAGTGCTTCTGGATTTAGCTCTTCAGGAAGAAGGGAAACCGGTACCCTTAAAGGAGATTGCTAAGAGGCAGCAGATCTCTGCCCTTTACATAGAACAATTGATTACCCCACTTATCGCAGCCGGAATTATAAGGAGCACCAGAGGTGCTGGTGGGGGTATCTGGTTAGTCAAACCCGCTTCGGAGATAAAGCTTAGTGAGATAATTGAGTTGCTTGAGGGACCAATTTCCCCTGTCCATTGCGTCGACAACCCTAATTCCTGTTCGCGCTCTGACCTGTGTGTCACACGGGATGTGTGGATCGAGTTAAAAAAGTCCGTGAGCATGGTGCTGGAATCTAAAACTCTGCAGGATTTAGTTGAAATGCAAAAAAGGAAGAAAGTGCCAGCCAAGGGGTTGGTTTAACAAATTTGAACTCAAAAGAAGAAGGTGAAATTTATGGATAAGCCCGCTCAACAAGTAGAAAAAGTCCGCTATAAGAGTATAGAGCTACCGAAACTCACCAGAGGAATTGCTAAGGACTCCACAGAATTGATCGGGAACACCCCTTTAGTTAGATTGAACCGGATAGCTGAAGGAGTTAAAGCAAAAGTGGTAGCCAAACTCGAATCCTTCAATCCCTTAGGAAGCGTAAAGGACAGGATAGGGGTGTCAATGATTGTTGATGCTGAGGAAAAGGGGTTGATTAATAAAGATACCGTGATTGTTGCACCTACCAGCGGCAATACTGGCATTTCTTTAGCTTTTGTCTGTGCTGCTAAGGGATACAGACTTATCCTCACAATGCCGGACACCATGTCCCTTGAAAGGCGACAACTTCTGGCCTTTTTTGGCGCTGAGCTAGTACTAACTCCAGGAGCTGAGGGGATGCTCGGGGCAGTAAAGAAGGCGGAGCAACTGGTAGCAGAAAACCCGGGTTACCTTATGCTACAGCAATTCAATAACCCTGCTAATCCGGAGATACACCGGCTCACTACAGCCGAGGAAATCTGGAGGGATACCGATGGAAAGGTGGATATTCTGGTCGCAGGTGTCGGTACAGGGGGAACGATCACCGGCGTTAGCGAGGTACTAAAAAAGAGAAAACCTGGATTCAAGACTGTAGCAGTTGAGCCAGCTTGTTCTCCAGTCCTTTCTGGTGGTAAACCAGGAGCGCATAAAATTCAAGGTATTGGTGCTGGCTTCATTCCAGATGTTATGAGGTTGGATCTGGTTGATGAAATCATCAAGGTCACCGACGGGGACGCTGGAATAATGGCTAGAAGGTTGGCGCGGGAAGAAGGAATACTAGCCGGTATATCTTCTGGCGCAGCCACTTGGGCAGCGATGGAGGTAGCCAGAAGGCGGGAGAACGAAGGGAAACTCATTGTGGTGATTTTACCTGATACCGGAGAGCGTTATCTATCTACTTGGCTTTTCCAGGAGTAACTCGTTCCTATATCCGATACTAAAGGCGCCATAAAAGGAAAGGATAATTTATGTTGTTTAGTACTTTGAGGGAAGACATTAGAACAGTTTTAGCCCGAGACCCAGCAGCAAGGAGTGTGCTGGAGGTGATTTTTTGCTACCCCGGATTGCATGCTTTGTGGCTTCATCGCTTGGCTCACTTCCTTTGGCGACATAAGCTCTTGTTTCTGGCCCGTTTCTTATCGCACATTAATCGGTTCTTAACCAATATTGAAATCCATCCCGGAGCCAGAATCGGCCGGCGTTTTTTTATAGACCATGGAGCCGGAGTGGTCATTGGCGAGACAGCTGAAATTGGAGACGATGTGGTTATGTATCAGGGAGCCGTATTAGGCGGAACAAGTTTAAAAAAAGAGAAACGCCATCCCACTATCGGCAACAATGTAGTAATCGGCGCTGGAGCAATAATTTTGGGAGCTATTACTGTTGGCGATAATGCAAGAATCGGTGCCGGTTCAGTGGTGGTGAAATCTGTGCCGCCTGGCGCAACCGTGGTGGGGATCCCGGGGAAGGTGACTCAGGAAAGAGTGGAACCCGTTATGAACCTCGAGCACGGAAGGTTACCTGACCCAGTAGATGAAGCTATTAGATTTCTCCTACAAAGGCAGGATGAGTTGGAAGAACGTCTCAAGAGACTCGAGCGTACCAGCGGGCAGCAATTCCCAAAGATGAGTTGATCAAAGTAAAGATGAAAATAGTGAGCGAATTCAGCCAAGGATCCGAAATATGAAGTTTGAAACGCTGTCTATTCATACTGAAGAGAGGACAGACAAGGCATTTGGTGCTGTATCGGTGACCATATATCGAACATCGATCTTTGTGTTTGAAGACTTTCCCATTCCTTTATGAACAACAGTTTGACCGTCAGGCAAAAAGGTTCTAAGATTTGCATTGGTGGTTGTATCAAATTTTTCAAAAAGATCAATTAAGTTTGTTCCAGGGTTACTCTCCGAAATTGCCCGAAGAGAATTATTAGCTAATTGCTCTGAACTTCAACCACTCCCTTTCGTAGCGAAAACAAAATTGCCTCCTGCCACCAAAAGATTTGTAGGAGTAGGAGAGTTTAACAGCAGATGAAGCTCACCATTGAGAAGCAGATAGCTATAGGCTTCGGGATTGTTATCGTCCTTATTGTTGTCCTCAGCACCGTAGTATTTCTCAACGCCCGCACTTTCATCGAGAACAGCGTATTGGCCCAACATACGCTTGAAGTCATTGACACTCTGGATAAGACATTTACTACAATAGAGCACGTAGAAACCGGTATACATGGCTATGTCATATCTAATGATGAGAAATTCCTGAAACCCTATCAGACGGCGTTATCGAGTGTTGATGGCTACCTGGAGCGTCTCCGCGAATTGACGGTGGATAACCCGTCTCAACGGAATCGAGTAGCCTTGCTGGATCAAGCTGCAACCCAGGTGCTCGACTGGGCGACCCAAGCTTTGCAGGCTTATCAAGCTGAGGGTTTTGAAGGAGCTCATTCTATAGTTACAGAGGAAGGCAAACAAAAAATGGATGCTTTCCGCTCGGTTATAACCGAAATCAGGGCTGAAGAGTCCACATTAATGGATCAGACACACACCGCAATAGAATCCAGTGCAAATATTACAAAAAACCTGCTCCTTACCACAGTCATCGTGATATTAGGTACGATAATGACAATGGCTATCCTTCTCAGGAACAACCTGCGCGCAAGGGAACTTGCTGAGGAAAAGGTCAGAGAAATCAACCTCAATTTGGAAAAGTTAGTTGCCAAGCGTACTACTAAACTTAAAGAGAGCATGGGAAGGGAACACGGCCTCCTCAAAGCCATTCCCGATGCTGTCATTCAAATGAATCGAGACGGTTTTCTTTCAGATTATCATGCTCCCCATCCCAATATCCTTCCAACTAGAATTACTAAAGGATGCAATATTCGCGAGGCTTTTGCGCCTGAGGTAAGTGAATTGTTCTTGCGCCATGCTCAGAGTGCCCTTGAGACCAGAGCTACGGAAACTTTTGAAGTGGAGTTGGAAGGTGCGGAAGGGCTAAATTTTTATGAAGTACGCATGGCTCCTAGCAGTCCAGAGGAAGTAGTCGCTATCGCCCGCGACATCACCGAGCGCAAGCGGGCGGAAGAACAGTTGCGTCTGCAAAGTGCCGCATTGGAAGCCTCTGCTAATGCTATTGTCATCACTGACCGCGAAGGCATCATCCAATGGGTCAACCCGGCATTTACAGCCCTCAGCGGCTACAGCGCGGAAGAAGCCGTGGGAAAAAAACCTAACATTCTCAAATCGGGCGTGCATGATCAGGCTTTCTATAAAGACCTGTGGGATACCATCCTCGCTGGGCGGGTCTGGCGTGGCGAAATCACCAACCGCCGCAAAGACAGTAGCCTTTACATCGTTGAGCACAACATCACTCCCATTCAAAACACCCGCGGCGAGATCACGCATTTTGTCACCGTCCAAGTTGACATCACCGAGCGCAAGCGGGCGGAAGAACAAATCCGAGAGCAACTGCAAACCCTGAGTGCTCTGTACGCCGGGGCACAGAGGCTTACTGAGAGCCTGGATTTAGAGGAGGTGGCCAAGCAGGTCACCCGCACCTGCGTGGAGGTCTTTAAGGTTCGCCTGGCCTGGCTGGGCCGTGCCAACCCTGATGGCAGCGTTAAGCCCTTAAGCTGGTTCCCGGAAGAGACGGCATATCTCCGGGAGATCAGCGTGCGCTGGGATGACACTCCTGAGGGGCGGGGGCCTACTGGGAGAGCTATCAGAAGCGGTTTTCCCCAGATCATCGAGGACATAGCCGGTACCCCCGTTTTGCGCCCTGGCGGGAGACGGCCTTACAGGCCGGGCTTTCCACCAGCGCCGCTTTCCCGCTCATCAGCCGGGGAGAAACATTTGGAGCGCTTAACCTGTACAGTGACCAACCCGGATTCTTTAGCCCGGAGCGCCTGGAGATGTTCCAGGCCTTCGCCCATCAGGCCGCGGCTGCCCTGGAGAACACCCGTCTCTTTGAGGAAACTCATCGCCGCCTGGCGCACATCACGGCCCTGCGCAACATTGACATGGCCATCACCGGCAGCCTCGACTTGCGCGTCACCTTTAACGTGGCCCTAGATGAGATTGTCAACCAGCTGAAAATTGATGCTGCTAGCATTCTGCGCCTGGACCCGTACACCCAGATGCTGGAATACGCTGCTGGGCGAGGGTTTCGCACCCGGGCCATCGAGCAATCTCGCCTGCGCCTAGGTGAGGGACACGCCGGGCGTGCCGCGCTGGAACGGCGCATCGTGCACATCCCCAACTTGCTTGAAACCGGAAGGGATTTTTTGCGCGCTGATTTGCTCAAAGGAGAGGGCTTCATGACCTACTTCGCTGCTCCATTGATCGCCAAGGGCCGCGTGCTCGGCGTCCTGGAAATCTTCCACCGCTCTCCGCTTGAGGGCAACGACGAATGGTTGAACTTTTTGGAAACGCTGGCCGGGCAGACGGCCATTGCCATTGACAACACAAGATTGTTTTACGATCTGGAGCGCGCAAACGTATCCCTGTTACAGGCTTACGATGCCACCATTGAGGGCTGGTCCCGAGCTCTAGATTTGCGTGACAAAGAAACGGAGGGGCACACCCAGAGAGTGACTGAGCTTACCCTGCGTCTGGCTCGGGAGATGGGCATAAGCGACGAGGAACTCATCCATTTGCGCCGAGGGGCCCTCTTACACGACATAGGTAAGATGGGCATTCCTGACCATATCCTTCTCAAACCCGGGCCCCTGACCGAGGAGGAATGGGAGATCATGCGCAAGCATCCCCAATACGCTTACGAGATGCTCTCGTCTATCGAATATCTGCGCCCGGCGCTGGACATCCCATATTGCCACCACGAAAAATGGGACGGCACAGGCTACCCGCGGGGGCTGAAAGGAGAGCAGATTCCCCTGGCAGCACGCATCTTTGCCGTGGTGGATGTCTGGGATGCCCTCACCAGCGACCGTCCCTACAGGGGGGCCTGGCCCAAGGAAAAGGCTCTGGAATATATTCGAGAACAATCGGGGAAGCACTTCGATCCAAAGGTAGTGGAACTTTTCCTCGAGATAGCAAATCAAATTCAGGATACTTAGGAGCAAACCCTCTCCAAGCGGAAAATGGCAATTCGTTGGCTCCTTCAAAAGGAGCTGGGAGCCTTTTTGTCTATTGTTCTCAAAAATGACTCAAGGCCTTTCCTTTGACCGGATTCCTCGAAAACCAACGGGCAATTTTCGAGGAATTGACTCCTGGCAGCCCTGGGAATAAACTTCAAGAGTCCAAAATAGGAATTATCTTAATCGGAGAGCCACCTTGGAAAAGAGAGTAACGAAGGAAAAAGCCAAAAAGAGTGGGCTCAAGGAGTACTGGGCTCTCCCTCTGGATGAGCTGGCCCGAGCGCTGGACGCTAATTTAGAGAAGGGGCTTACTCAGGAAGAGGCTCTTCGGCGCCTGGAGGAAGCGGGGCCGAACCGCCTGAACGGCAAAAAGCGCCTTTCAGCACTTTCCATTTTCCTCGCTCAGTTTAAAAGCCCGATCATCTTTATTTTGATTTTCGCCACAATCATTTCCGCAGTGGTTCAGGATTTTATAGACGCAGTTATTATCATGAGCATCGTCCTGGTCAGCGCTATTTTAAGCTTCATCCAGGAATACAGCGCCAATAATGCTGCAGAGAAGCTCAAAGCCAGGGTCTCGGTGAAATGCAGGGTCATCCGCGATGATGAGGAAAAGCTCATCCCCATAGAGGAAGTTGTCCCCGGAGATGTAGTTCTTCTCGCTGCAGGAAGCATGATTCCAGGAGACGGAATCGTCGTGGGAGCTCGCGACCTTTTCGTTAATCAGGCGGTCCTGACCGGGGAAACATTTCCCGCGGAGAAAAAATCAGGTCCCGTCAATCCTCAAAGCAGCTTGCCTGAGCGCACGAATATAGTGTTCATGGGAACAAGCGTGAGCAGCGGAACAGGCAGAGCCCTGATCGTGGAAACAGGCAAGAGCACCATGTTCGGGCAAATCGCGCATAAGCTTTCCGTCCGGCCTCCCATGACGGAATTCGAGCGTGGCATCCGCAGGCTGGGATACCTGCTTTCAGAGGTAATGTTCATCCTGGTAATTGTCATTTTTGCCCTGAACGTGGCCTTCAAAAAACCGGTCCTGGACTCCCTTCTTTTCTCCATTGCCCTGGCTGTGGGCCTTACCCCTCAGCTTTTACCCGCGATCATCACGGCCAACCTCTCCCAGGGCTCCAGATTAATGGCCAAAGCGGGGGTGATCGTGCGCCGGCTCTCCGCAATTGAAAATTTCGGGAGCATGAGTGTCTTGTGTACAGATAAAACTGGCACCATCACTGAGGGGGTAATTAAGCTGGACAGGGCCCTGGATGTGAACGGTCAGCCTTCAGATTTAGTTTTCCAGGAAGCATACTTGAATTCCAAATTCCAGGCAGGTTTGTATAATCTCCTGGATGAAGCGGTAGTTACCTCGCAAAATTTGGACGTCGGGCGCTGGAAGAAAATAGATGAGATCCCCTACGATTTTGTGCGCAAGCGCTTGACCGTGGTCGTCTGGGAGGAGCAGATAGGCTCCCCCAACCAGGTGAGAATGATCACAAAGGGGGCACTGGACAACGTCCTGGCTATTTGCTCAACTTTCCTTCAAGGAGATCGGGCTTTGCCTTTGAATCCGGAAGTGCGGGAGCGCATCCATCAGCTTTACCTTAAATGGAGCGAACAGGGATTCAGGGTGTTGGGAGTGGCCCGTAAATTCGTGGAGCCTAAGACGGCTTATTTAAAGGAAGACGAGCAGGATATGGTCTTTTTCGGTTTTTTGCTCTTTTTCGACCCGCCCAAGGAGGGAGTAAAGGACACCCTTCTCGAGCTGCAAAGTCTGGGAATCAGGCTGAAAATTATTACCGGAGATAACAGGTTCGTGGCTGAATATGCCGCTCGCTCCATCGGCCTTAAGATTAAAAGAATCCTGACCGGAAAGGAGCTTGACTCCCTGGATGATGAAGCCCTACTCAGAGTAGCTGATGAGACGGATATTTTCGCTGCGGTTGATCCCAACCAGAAGCAGAGGATCATCCTTGCTTTAAAGAAGATGGGCAATGTTGTAGGGTTCATGGGGGACGGGGTAAACGATGCTCCCGCTTTGCACAGCGCTGACGTGGGAATTTCCGTGGAGAATGCCGTGGATGTGGCCAAAGAGGCTGCGGATTTCGTGCTTTTAAAACGGGATCTGGAAGTGCTCAAGGAGGGCATCATCCAAGGACGGCGCACTTTCGCCAACACCCTTAAATATATCTTTATGGCCACGAGTGCCAACTTCGGGAATATGTTCAGTATGGCTGGGGCCTCCCTTTTCCTCCCGTTCCTGCCCCTTCTTCCCAAGCAGATCCTCCTCATTAACCTCCTCACTGATCTCCCGGAAATGACCATCGCGCTGGACCAGGTGGACGAGACCTACATCAACAATCCCCATCGCTGGGATATCACCTTTATCCGCCGTTTTATGCTCACCTTTGGTTCTTTGAGCTCCATTTTTGACTTCGCCACCTTCGGCTTGCTTCTTCTTTTGATGAGGGCGGATCAGGCCTTATTCCAGACAGGGTGGTTTGTGGAGTCCGTGCTCTCCGCTGCAACAGTTATCTTCTCCCTGCGCACGCGTCTTCCCTTTTTCCGTAACCGGCCAGCAAAACCTCTCCTTCTGGCCACGGGTCTGGTTGCGCTTATCGTGCTCTATCTCCCTTACTCTCCATTGGCGCCGGTAATGGGCTTTAAACCCTTGCCCCTTTATTTCCTTCTGAGCATCATCGGGATAGTGGTGATTTACTTCTTTTCGGCTGAGGTCTTAAAGAAGGCTTTTTACCACAGAGTAAAATAAAAAGCGCGCCCAGCAGGAGTCGAACCCGCAGCCTACGGATCCGAAGTCCGTCGCTCTATCCAATTGAGCTATGGGCGCACTGCGGAAGGACTCACCATTGGCCCTCCCTTGAGATTATTCTAATTTAAGCCTTGACTTGTGACAAATGCCTCAGTTTAAAACCCTTATGGATTGCAGACTTTACAAGGAGCGTATCCTGGAGCCTGAGCCTCCTTTGCTTTGAAGTCTTGTTCTCAAGGAGTACACAATTTTTTGTGATATCGCAGGTTTAGAAAATAATCAGGAGAGCTGACCTGAAAGAGTATAATCAGATCAAGTAGCCATTCTGAAGAGAAATATTAAGGAGGTTTAACAGGCAAGGGTGAACAAATATATATTCATATTAATAGCCAGTTGTTTACTGGCGGGAATGTTGTTTTTCACAGGGTGCACTGTACCGACCCCCACTTCCAGTTCACTTACCTCAACGCCAACAAGCGAAACACCGAAATCTTGCGTGGCTGTCTATTATCCGGTGTTCAGCGAACCCAATGCCTACTTAGTAAGAGAGGTTCATGTCGTTAAAAAAAGCGGGGACCCAATGGAAACTGCTCTTTATGAGCTAATCAAGGGAACACCAACTACACCGGGGGCTCAACGGGTGATTCCCGAGGACACAAAAGTCCTGGGAATCGAAGCATCCTCCGGAGAGGCCAGGGTGAACTTCTCCCGTGCTGTGCTTAGGGCAAACGTGGGGGCAGAGCTTGAAGCCCTGGGGATTGCGAGCATTGTGAACACGCTCTCGGAGTTTCCGGAAATTCAAAAGGTCTCCTTTCTGGTAGAAGGTGGTCTTGACCAGGAAGCCATGGACTGGTGGGGGCACGTTGGGCTCTATGAACAGCCATTCGCACCCAACTGGGATCTCGTAATGCAACCAGCGGTCTGGGTGATATCCCCTCTTCCTGGGGAAACAATCGAAAGCCCTGTTGCAATTCGCGGGAAAGCCATGGTCTTCGAGGCCGCTCTGTCTGGAAGGATTAAAGATCACTCGGGCAAAGTGCTGGCAGAGGGGTTTACTATGGCAACAAAGGGCGCTCCTGGACGAGGAGATTTTGAGCTTAATCTTACTTTTCAGGTCACCGGACCAGAAGAGGGAATAATAGAAATTTACACAACCAGTCCCAAGGACGGGAGCGAAATTATTGAAGCCACGGTGCCCGTCAAGTTGAAGTAGAATTTGGAGAGAACCGGCATTGGTTGAACTCTTTGGAAACATCAATCCGATCTGGCAGGCGCTCCTGGCCACCCTCTTTACCTGGGGAGTGACAGCCTTAGGGGCAGCCGCGGTCTTTCTCGCAAAAAAGATCAGTGAGAAGATCCTTTCCATGATGTTAGGCTTTGCCGCAGGGGTGATGATCGCCGCAAGCTTCTGGTCCCTTCTCGCTCCCGCCCTGGAAATGGGAAGGGAATTGGGAATTACTCCCTGGGTTCCAGCTCTTGTAGGTTTCCTTTTGGGTGGGGTCTTCCTGCGCTTGATCGATTTTCTTCTCCCCCACCTTCATCCGGGTTTTCAAGCGGACAAAGCTGAAGGCTTAAAGACCGGATGGAAGCAGACTACCCTCCTGATCATGGCAATAACAATTCACAATTTCCCCGAGGGCCTGGCCGTGGGAGTAGCCTTTGGAGCGGCCTATTGCGGAATCCCGGGAGCGACCCTCACCGGAGCACTGGCCCTCGCTTTAGGAATAGGGATTCAAAATTTCCCAGAGGGTATGGCGGTCTCTCTTCCCCTGAGGGGGCTCGGCCTTTCCCGTTTTAAGAGTTTCCTTTACGGGCAGGCTTCCGCCCTGGTGGAGCCCATGGCCGGAGTTTTAGGAGCAGCGACTGTCCTTCTGGCACGGCCTCTCTTGCCTTATGCGCTTTCCTTCGCTGCTGGCGCTATGATCTTTGTAGTCGTTGAGGAGCTCATCCCGGAATCCCAGAAGGGGGAAAATTCCGATATCGCCACAATGGGAGCTCTTTTAGGGTTCGCTATTATGATGCTTTTGGATGTGGCTTTGGGGTAAAGAAAAGCATTTTTTAATGTGTTAAATTTTTTTGAATCTGGATTGACCAGTATGGTAACGTGCAGGTGAACATCACCGGCAAACAGGCCAAAGATGCCGGATGGGAGATCAATGACAAAATTCGCATCGAGGTGGGAACAGCCACTCCTTTAGTGGCTCCCTTCGTGCACACCTACGGAGATGTCCCGGATGGCGACCCCTTAATTTTTCAGGCCTCTACGGACTTCTTAGAAATCTCCATTAATATGGGAAACATGGCCGAGTTCTTAGGGGCTGAGATCGGCGCCCAGGTTACGCTCACAAAGGAGTAGAAAAGCAAAGTTATCACAAGGAGAACGTAATTTTAGGAAGATCTCACCGTATCGAATTGTATTTACACCATTTTATTAATCACATGTAGCGGGATTGAATAAAAAGCACTGCTGGGTGCTTTGGTGCATTTCTGCGCGATTTTTTTACTTGCAACCCTTGAATTCTCGCTCCCCGATAGCGGGGTTTGGCCTCAGTGGAGGCCTTTCCAGGTGATGAAAGTGGAGGTAAACCCTTAATGGAATGGCTGAACAAAGTGCAGGAAGAGACCCTCTTTTTGCTACTTCTTCCCTTCCAGGTGGAGATAATTAGCGAACAAAGCGGAGACGATAGCCAGGAGCACCCAATTGGTAGTCCTTAGGAACAATGGGTTTCCAAAGTAGCTCACCACTCCAAGAATAAGAAAAATAACGGAAAGAGCGATTAGAATTCGGGCGAGAATTTTAAACACCACCAGATCACCCCCCTTATCCTTTATATTTTATGGTGCGCCCAGCAGGACTCGAACCTGCAACCTGCGGATTAGGACTCCACTGCTCTATCCTATTGAGCCATGGGCGCACTAATAAAGCCACGTCCTGACGTTTTGCCCCTTCACTTTCCTGTGGATGCCGAAACTAACCCTCAGGAGAGGCCTAAAATAGTCTCCATAAAGGAGCTAGTTAAATTATAAGGGTTTCCCCTATGAAAATCTATAAATTCCTGAAACTTTAAAGCCACAGAAACCACGAGGCGAAAGGCCGCTCCTTTCACAGGAGAGGATGGGCAACAATTTGAATTATGGAATTATTGAACCTAATTTCGAATCTTTTAAAAGTAGAGCAGACCGAGCAATTAAGAAGAGAGCTGAATGGAAAACCTGACCCCGAGGACTTCTTCCTCCGGGCGGAAGTGGATCGTCCGATCCCTGAAGGAGTGCGATTCCCCTGAGGCTGGCTGGCGTGACTGGATCCGAAGGAAGAGAACGCAGGGAGTCCTGCTTGCTCCTGAAGGTTCTTTTCTTTTTGGCCTTTTCCTTACGAGTATCAGAGAAGGAACGAGGAAAAACCGTGTTCTCCCCTTTCCGCAGGAGATTCCTTGATTTGAAGGCAAATCGCCGTAGAGGCTGAAGAGTTCTTTTTCAATTGCAATCAGAGTGAAAGCAGTATGAAAATGAGTTAATATGCGTTAAGTTTAGTGAAAGGTGCTGAGAAATGAGCATTCGAAAGTTGGGAGGACCTGCGCTCAAGATCTTCATATTTCTTTTGGGTTTTTCCTTTATCTCTGGACCTCTTCCTCTTTTGGCAGCGAATGAATCTGTTTTGGAGAGCGCACACTTCTTCATTCATTTTGAAAACGAAACCCGACCCGAGGTAAGGCAGGAGGTAGTTGATTTTTACGAGCAGGTAGCCAGTACCCTGGAGGAGAAATTCTCAGGAAAGATAAAGGACAAGATCCAGCTCAATCTGGGGCCCTCTTATGGCGTTTATAACCCCTCGCACGTTTCTGAGCGAACGGCCTATCAATACTATGATCCCTCAAAGCCACTTTTTCTCTTCACTTGCCACGAAACCTTGCACATTATCCTCCGAGACCTCCTGGGGACTCCTTCTGATCGTCTCTTTTCCTTTCTTGGTTTAGAAAGACCCGCCCCCTTCGCTTTGGAAGAAGTCTCCGTTAGGGCTTTCGATTTCCATTTTGCCAGGCCTCCGAGGCCCATCCATCTTTATGCCGCTTTTATAACTAGAGAAAAGGGGTTCTCTATAGAAGAAGTGTTATCTAAGGGACAAGGAGATTATCTCCCCATGGCTTCTTTTCTCCTTTTTCTTCTGGAACATTACGATTGGGAGAACTTCGCCCAGCTCTGGAAATATTAACCTGATCCGGGCAAATCAGTCCTTGAGAGTACCGAGGAAGCTGTGCGCTACGCTTACAGCCAGGAACTATCTGCTTTAGAGAGCCAGTGGAAAGACAAGTTGGAGGCCCTTGAAATTTCCCCAGAGTGGCGAGAGACCATCCAGGTAACCTTGGATATGAGAAAGCTCTATGCAGAAAAACAAAGAGAATGGGGCCAAGCTCAATCCAAGAGCCCGGGGAACATAAATATTTCTCCCTTCGAGCTACCCGCACTTTATTCACCGCTTAATGAAGTCCTGGGTTCAGCTCCTGATGACATCTTGGTTGAACCGTTTCCCGATCTAAAAAGGGCCCAACAAGCCTTAAAGGATTTTGAAAAATCCTCGGAAAAGGCCACTGAGGCAATTAATTTGGCACAATCGGCCCAGAACAGTGCCCGCCTTGGAAAAAACGAAGACGCTTACCGCTACTTCTTTAAGCTCAGGCAAAACCTCATGGCTTTAGGAAACACTTCCTATCTCCCCTGGGTGGATCAGAATCTGGAGGAGCTCAAAGGAAAGGTGCCTCCAGAACTGGTGCGCTCTCTGGAAGGAAAGGTCTTCCCCTGGTGGGGATGGGCACTGATCGGCTGTGGCGCCGCTGGGGTTTTAGGGCTGGGAGGTTGGATCTTTTTGAGAAAGGGGCGCGCTGGCCAGAAAGGAAGGGGCAAAGAGCCTTAATATTGAATGGGAGAGGTTACTTTTTCTTACCTCTGGAAAAACCAGCCTGTCTTTTTTGAAGTATGTACGGTAGCTAAATTGGGGGTATGCATGACTTCCTTGCTTTTCGGCATCTTTAGGGGAAGGCACCAATTTTTTACCCATGGATGTCAGAAAAAATGCAAACAGAAAATCATTTTTGGCTTCCCGCTTGGCTATGGGAATGTGGGGCGAGAAATGGGGATTTTGTGCCCTGTCCTTTAAGATGCCCTTTCGTCTTTCTTTACATGAAAGTAAGTCATTTAATTTTTTCTTTTGCTTTTCTTCCTTCTTCTGAAGGGTTTTAAGGAGGGATATTCATAAACCCGACTCCCCTCACCGGGCTTTTGAACAGTAGAAAAAGTGCTTAAAGCAGTCGGGCTCCACCAGGATTGCACCTCGGACCAGCAGAATATCAGCCATAAGAGGAGGGGAAATAGAATCTTTCCGAACTGGATGAGGAAGTAAAGCAGTGGTTCCGCAACCGCAATCTGGGCGTCCGTGGCGCCCACTTTAGTTAACCAGTACCCCAGGAAGCGGTCAGCTACCCTAAGAAAGTAGAGCACTACGAGGCCCAAAAGGATCTGCCATAGCCGCTTCTTCCAATGAGGTTTCCAACCTGGGGTTGCGGCCATCAAAGCCAGGAAGGGGGCAATATTCGTGAAGGCGCTTTCCCATAGATTTCCTGAAGCAGGAGAAAGGTTAAAGCTGATCTTAACCCCCAGAAACCAAGGGAAAAGCCAGGTCAGGGGCCAGAGAGTTGCAACCGTGTAGTAAGGTCCTAAAGGAATCCAGAGGAGGAAAAGGGCGGTCAAGGCTAGGACGAAACGCAGCAAAAAGGCCCAGACCCTCATTTCTCTCCCTTTTCGCGGGATGTCTTTGCCTGCTTTTGAGAAGAAGCAGGGCTGGTAAATACTTTAGGAACGGGTCGACGGATCCAGGAAAGCCAGATTAGAAAGAGGCTGACTACGAAGAGAATCAAGGTCAGTTGCCACAGATAGAGGTGTACCCACTCCATGAGCTGAGGATCGCGCATCCCGATTAAAGCCAGTATAAGAAGGCGAATTAGATTCAGGATGAAAAGAATGGCTATCCCTGTCCCAACCCCAACCAGCTTTTTCCACCAGATTCCTGGGTAAGCAAGAAGAATAGAACTGAAGATGATTATCTCGTAGAGGCCGGTGCACTCGGGAATGATCTCAATGGCCACCCCGGAAGAGGAGTAGCTAATTCCGGTTACCTGTACGGAAAAACCGAAAAGGCTGAGAAACCGAGCGGAGACAAATGCTGTCCACTCCTGCAGGTGCTCTACCCCGCTCTTCCAGAAATAAAAAAGAGCGAAGAAGCCTACCGCTAAAACTACAAAGAGGAGAAGAAAACGCGCCAGATTTTTTCGTGAGGTTTGTTCAATTTGATTTCCCTTTATTGCCTTTGCCTTTTTCCTTTTATCCTGCCCCACGGTTTCGCCCTTTCTACCAAAAATCCGTACGGAGCACATTATACAAGAAGGAAAACGGGAGGAAAATGAAGACTCCTGGCTCAAAGCACAAAGCAAGCCAGGAGAAGAAGACTGAAAGTAAGCAAGAAAGCGCCCCACCAACTCATAGAAGGCATTGCTTTTGGATCCTCCAGGAGTTCAAAGGTGGCGATTAGGGTCTTGTTGCTGTCCATATTAAGAGTCAAGGGGTTGTCCTTTTCATGCTCGGAAAGAACATCCCCGCTCCATTTTAGGAAGTGGTACCCAGGAGAAGGGGTAGCGGTGAGGGTTACAACAGAACCATACTCATATGAGGTTCCCCCTGAAGGGGTCACTGTTCCGTTACCCACTACGTTTACGGTTAAACTGAAGACCTGGATAATCCACTGGGCATAAACAGTGATATCTCCATACACAGGTGTGTTCGAATCAAATCTTGCCCCGCTCCCATCCGCTTCAGTGTTCCACTCCCTGAAGGTGTACCCAATTCTGGAAGGAGGGGTGGGCAAGGAGTCTATGTGCCCACCATGTGTGGCCGTCTTTGTCCCTGGGTTAGCTTCGGTATCACCGCCATTTTTGTCAAAGGTTACGGTGTAGGTATTAATCGTGAAGTTCGCATTGATTGTCTTGTCGGAATCCATCGTGATTGTTAGGGGATTGTCTTGTTCATGCCCGGAAGGGACATCCCCGCTCCATTTTAGGAAGTGGTACCCAGGAGAAGGGGTGGCGGTGAGGGCAACTGGCGTGTCTGCTGCATATGTTTCCTGATCAGGAACCTTCGTTACGGTTCCAGAACCGGCAGGGTTCACGTTAACAGTGAGGGCGTAGGTGCCTTCACAAACAAGGTAGGAGGAGACTGTAGGAGTAGAAACCGAGGGAATACATGAGGAAAGGGCAGAAGAAACAATATTAAAAGAGAGGTTTTTGGCGGCATTCGTTACTGCAGGCAATGCAACCGATGGTGTGCAGCTCCTCAGGAAGCCGAAGCTGCAACCAGAGATATCGCCGTTTGAATCAAGTTTCAGGACCATAAAGTCGTTACTTCCTGCGCCAAAAGAACCAGTAGCACCTGCTATCACATATCCTCCGTCTGTGGCCTGAGAAATAGAGAAAGCCTGATCATCGCCCACACCTCCGAATACTTTCGCCCAGGAGAGAGTGCCGTTTGAATCGAGCCTCAGAACGAGGAAATCATAACCTGTTGCCCCAAAAGAGGTGGTATATCCTGCAACGCTATATCCCCCATCAGAGGTTTCCCAAACAGAAGAAGCGCACTCGTAGTTGCTTCCGCCGAAGGCCTTTGCCCATAAGAGATTGCCCGATGAATCCCCTTTCAAAACGAGGAAATCATAATTCCCCGCACCAAAGGAATCGGTATTCCCTGCGACAACAAAACCGCCGTCTGATGTTTTAGAGACAGAATAGGCATATTCATGACTGCTCCCACCAAATGTCTTTGCCCAGGAAAGGGTACCATCGATATCAAGTTTCAAAACCAAGAAGTCGTAACCCGCACTGGAAGAGTAGGAATATCCCGCAACAATACAATAACCATCAGCAATTCCCGCGACAGATTTAGCCATATCGATGCTCCCTGCACCAAGGGTCTTTGCCCAGTTTAAATTGCCATTTGAATCCATTTTCAGAACAAGGAAGTCGTAATTGGTGCTATAAGAATAAGAGTATCCCGCTACAACATATCCCTGATCTTTCCCATTGGACCATTCAGAAATAGAGTATGCTTCTTCCGAAGTACTTCCGCCAAAGGTCTTCGCCCAGACGAGATTGCCCTGTGCATCAAGCTTGAGAATGAGGAGATCATTGCTTCCTGCGCCAAAAGAGTTAGTGTATCCCGCTACAATATACTCACCATCTGCGGTTTTTAAGAGGGAAGTGGCACAATCATTCTTTGCTCCCCCAAAAGTCCTGGCCCAGGAGATATTGCCCACCAAATCAAGTTTCAGAAGCAGAACATCGTAGCCTCCTGCCCCAAAAGAGGAGGTATACCCCGCAACAATATAACCCTCATCTGAAGTCTTTAATACAGAATAACAAAAATCAGAGCTAATCCCGCCGAATGCTTTTGCCCAGGTAGGTCCTCCAGGCGATAATATCACTCGCCCCTCTCCCAGGAATTGTTTGAAAATATCGGTTATGTCTCTACTTTCTATCTGGGAAGTTGTTTCCCTTAATGTGGATATTAGGTCGTTTTCTTGTACCTCAAGACTTTTGCCCCTCATTTCCCCTGCCAAATCAATGGAACGCCAACTTAAACTTGAATCAGCTAGTACTCTCTGTGGAGAAGAGGTAAAAACAATTCCGGAAAAGAACATTACCTGAACAAGAAAAAATGCAGTCAAAAGGATAATTGCCTTCCTCACAAAAAACCTCCTAAGTTTTTCATGATCCATAATTATAAAAAGGAAGTCAGGGATTCGACCACAAACAGGTTTGAGGAACAAGTATGAGGGAAACTGAAATTTTTCCCAGAAGTGACCAATGCAGTTTCAGGTGATACCACCTACGGTTTTCCTCGACCAATAACCACCTTCAGCCGAAGCCCGAGAAGAATCTCCTGAAGGGAAGTTTTCATATTGAGCTTTCGGGATGAGCTCCAAGCTCTATCTTATTGAGCCATGGGCGCAAATGCGAAATTTAATCACAACTATCACAATGGGAAAATTGCCAAAGGAACGAAGAGAGCGCCCGGGCTGAAAGCACCCTTTAAATATTCAGGTCCTTCACTTCCCCGGTGACCATGTAGATCACGTGCTCGCCAATGTTCGTAGTGTGATCCCCGGCGCGCTCCAAAAACAGGGAAATCACCAGAAGCGGCGTGGCCCGGGTGATGGTCTTGGGATCCTCAATCATATAGGTCAGGAGTTCCCTCTGCACCTGATCGCGCAGGCCATCGATCTCATCATCCCGGAGGCACATCTTTTCTGCGCGATTGGCATCGCGGAGCATAAAGGCCTGGAGGGCATCCTCAAGCATGCCGTTGATAATCTCCACCATTCGGGGAATATCGATTAACGGCTTGAGTAGAGGCTGATCCGCAATTTTCAGTCCCTCCTTGGCCACGCTCTCGCTCAAATCGCCAATTCTTTCCAGATCCGTAATTGTTCTAATAATTCCTATGAGCACGCGGAGGTCACCGGCCATGGGTTGCTGAGTAGCGATCGTGGCCACAGCTTTCTGGTCGATCTGGCGTGCGAGCTCGTCGATCACGTCATCGTTTTTTATGATCCAGTTCATGAGGTCCTTATCCCTTTCCTTCAGGGCCTTCACCGTGAGCCTTAAGCTCTCCCTGACCTTAGACCCCATCTGGAGGACCATCTCTTCCAGTTCCTTGATATCCGCTTCCAGAGTTCTTCTTACAGCGCTCATTTTCTAACCCCACCTTCCTGTAATATAGCCCTCGGTTCGGGAATCCCGAGGAGCGGTAAACAGTTCCTTGGTAGGCCCAAATTCAATTAATTCTCCCGCAAGGAGAAAGGCTGTGAAGTCCGAAGCCCGGGCCGCCTGCTGCATATTGTGGGTTACAATAATCAAAGTGTAGCCCCTTTTCAGCTCCTGCATCAAATCCTCGATGCGCATGGTAGAAATGGGATCTAAAGAGGAGCAGGGTTCATCTAAGAGGATCACCTCGGGCTCCACTGCGAGAACCCTGGCGATACACAGACGCTGCTGCTGACCTCCTGAAAGGGAAAGCGCTGAGGTCTTCAATTTATCTTTAATTTCATCCCACAAGGCCGCTTGCTTCAAACACCGCTCCACGATCTCCTCCAGGTGAACTCGATCCTTTATGCCATGAACTCGTGGCCCGTAAGCCACGTTATCGAAAACTGACATAGGGAAAGGATTGGGCTTCTGGAAAACCATACCCACCTTTTTGCGCAGCTCCACCACGTCAATCCTTGCGTTATAAATGGGCTGCTCCTCCAGATAAACCTGGCCCTCCACCTTTGTCGAAGGAATGAGATCGTTCATGCGGTTGAAAAGGCGAAGAAATGAGGATTTTCCACAACCAGAAGGGCCGATGATCGCCGTGATCTGATTCCTGGGAATGGAAAGGGTGACCTGCTTTAAAGCCTGATTTTTCCCGTAAAAGAGGGAAACGCTTTCTGTCCTCATTTTTGCCGCAATTGAGGTCATATTCATTTCTCCTGGAGGTCTTTGAGCAATGGTCATTTTCAGCTCCATTTCCTTTTAAATGCCCTGAGCCGTGCCCTCATTATAATTGCCGTGAGGTTGAAGAGCAAAACCAGCCCCAGAAGTACTAAGGCGGTAGCCCATTTAATTTCGGTGGGAATGCCGGGAACCTGGGTGGCGACCACATAGAGGTGATAAGGAAGGGCGTTGAATTGGTCTAAGGGAGAACGGGGAATAATGGCCGTGAAGGCCGTTCCCGTAACCAGAATGGGTGCGGTCTCACCTGCAGCACGACTTACAGCCAGAATTAGACCGGTGATGATTCCGGGATATGCCTGAGGCAGGACTACCCTCCTGATGGTCTGCCACTTGGTAGCCCCCAGAGCCAGGCTGGCCTCCCTCAGGGAATTAGGCACAGCGGCCAGGGCCTCCCGAGCAGCGGTGACAACCACAGGGAGAACTAAACAGGAAAGGGTGAGGCTGGCCGCAAGGAGCGAGGAGCCCATCTTCATCATGAGGACAAAAAAGCTCAAGCCGAAAAGCCCGTAGACGATGGAGGGAACGCCCGCAAGATTGACGATGCTCAAATTTATCAGGCGCACTATTCTCCCCTGCCTGGCGTATTCCTGAAGGTAAATGGCTGCCAGAAGCCCCACAGGAAGAGCGAAGATTACCACTCCCAGCATAAGGTAAAAGGTCCCTAATATTGCGGAAAAGATGCCCCCCTCAATACCCCTTTTCTGCGGCAACTGGGATATAAACTCCCAGCTGATCGCTCCTGCCCCGTGGATCACGATATAGGAAATGATGTAAATCAGGGAGCCTACGACAATCAGACAGGCCAGGGCCATAAATACAAAGGCCACAATTTGACTCAGGTAGCGTCCTTTCATCATAACTGCCCCAACCTCCTTTTCTGTTTTTCTAAAACGAGGTCGGAGATAATGTTCACCACAAGGGTAATCAAGAAGAGCACGATTCCCATGGAAAAGAGGGCCTGGAACTGCAACCCCCGAAAGGAAGCATTGTTAATTTCTATGGCAATCCTGGCCGTGAGCACGCTCATGGGATCAGTAATATTCGTGGGGATGGAGAGCCTTCCTCCAGAAACCATGAGGACGGTCATGGTCTCACCGATGGCCCTACCAATGCCCAGCATAATCGAGGCCACGATTCCGTGACTGGAAGCAGGAAGAATGACCTTACGAATGGTCTGCCACTTCGTAGCGCCCAGGGCATAGGATGCCTCCTTATACTCTTTGGGCACTGCGGAAATGGCGTCCTCGGAGATGCTGATAATCGTGGGAAGGCAGATCAGGGAAAGCATGATTCCGGCAGTGAGTCCGTTCAGTCCGGTGCTCAAGTGAAATATTGATTGGACTACCGGAGCCAGGAGGATAAAGCCGATAAAACCCAGGACGATAGAGGGGATGCCAGCAAGGATTTCGATGATGGGTTTTAAAAACTCCCTCAATCCTGAGGAGGCGATCTCCGAAAGGAAAGCAGCAGCCCCCACACCCAGGGGAATGGCGATCAGAAGGGCGACAAAGGTCACAACCAGGCTGCCCACGATGAAGGGGAGAATTCCAAATTGCGGAGGACTGGAAACCGGAAGCCAGGTAGTGCCGAAGATGAAGCTCAAAGGATCCGTGTAGCTGAAAATAGGGAGCCCTTCCCGAAAGAGCATGACTGTGATCAGCCCGAGAATTATCAGGGTGATCCATCCGGAGAAGCGAATTAGTGCCTCTACAATTCGCTCCCAGAGCATCTTACGAAAAATAGGGACAGTCCCCATTTTTTTATGAAATGGGGACGAAATCCAATTCTGAGACAATCCTTTGTCCCTCCGGGCCTAGAATCCAGCCTATGTATTCCTTAATTATTCCCTCGGGCTGACCCCTGGTGGTCACAAAAAGGGGACGGGCTATAGGGTAACTGCCATCTTTGATGCTCTCCAAGGAAGGCTTTACCGCAACTGAGCTAGCGTCTTTCTTTATTCCTAAGGCTTTCACATTAGCAGAGAGATAACCAAGGCCAAAATAACCGATGGCGTTCGGATTTCGGGCAACCTCATCATGAATGGATTGACTTGTAGGGAGAAATTGGACGTCCGATCCATATTCGGCATTTTTGTCTTTTGCCTGCAACACGTGCTCCTTGAAGAAAACGTGAGTACCGGAATTGCTATCCCTGGAAAGGACGACAATCGGGGCATCTAATCCACCGACCTCTCGCCAATTAGTAATTTTGCCAGTATATATTGCAGCCAACTGATCTATTGTAAGATCGTTCACGGGATTTTGAGGGTTTACTACCACTGTTACTCCATCGAGAGCAACAATAGTTTGTACCGGTTCAAAGCCTTTTTCGTTTTTTGCCCTTTCGATTTCCTCCGGTTTCCAGGGACGGGAATTATTACAGATGTCTGTTGTGCCATCAATCAGGGCTGTAATTCCGAATCCCGATCCTCCTCCGGAAACTGAGACTTTGACACCGGGGTGTGTTAGCTGGTATGCCTCTGCCCAGGCACTAGCTAAATTGACCATTGTGTCTGAGCCCTTGACTACGATGTTTCCAGTTTGACTGGAAGTAAAAAAGGGAGAAGTCGGAGAAGTACCGGGGCTGGTTGTGCAAGCTGAGATCAATAGCCCCAAAATCGCCAAAACCCAGATTAACATTTTTAATTTCATTGACATCCTCCTTTTTACAATATTAATTTCATTGACATCCTCCTTTTTTACAATACTCGGGTAGACTTAAATTGGGGTTAAATGAAGGTTAAATTTTCCTTAAATCCACTATTTCCCAAAGACAGGAAGGCGTACTATAAATAAAGCACCCCTACCTTCCTCTGAGATCGCAGAAATGGAGCCGGAAAAACTTTCCACGATGTGCTTGGCCAAAGAGAGGCCGATGCCGAATCCCACAGTGCCTCGACCTTTGTCGGCCTTGTAAAAGCGCTCAAAAATCCTGGGCAGATCATCCTTGGCAATGCCTACCCCCTGATCGCGGAAGTTCACAGTTACCCAGTCCCCCTGTCTTACGGCCTGAATCTGGATCATTCTTCCTTGTGGGGTAAACTTGAAAGCGTTATCCAGGATGGCCAGGAAGGCTTCTCTGAGGCTCAGGAAATCCGCCTTAACGCTGAGCGGTTCTTCGGGAAGCACTAACTGAAAGTCGATCCCTTGCTCCAGCGCCCGTTCCCTTAAGGAGTTGTGCAGCTCCTTTAGCAATCCCCGGATGTCGGAAACCTGAAGGTCAAAGGAGGCTTTGCCCGATTCGATTAAAGAAAGCCTGCTCAAAGCCTCGATCAACGATTGAAGGTACTCCACCTCTTTGTAGCTTCTCTGAAGGAAGTCCCTTTGTACCTCAGGGGAGGGAGTGGGTTCCTGGAGAAGGGTTTCCAGCATGATCTTCAGGGAAGAAATGGGAGTTTTAAGCTCGTGACTGACATTGGCTACGAAATCGCGCTTTATAGCCCTGAGGTTTTCCAATTCTGTTAAATCTTTAAGCCAGAGAATTGCGTATTCTTTCTCCGAGGCGCTCAGGGTTGTGCCCGAGAGAAGGAGAACCCGGTTATCGAAGGAAATCCGCTCCTTAGTCGAGCTCTCAACAGCCCTTTTTGCGGCCTGAGCCAGGTTGTGGTCCAGAGTGCTTTCAAGGAGCGTTTTCCCCAAAAGTTGCCTTTCCGTGAGGCGGAGGATTTTGCTCGCTTCCTTTGAAACCTTGAGCACTTCCCAATTAGAATTCAGAATAAGAACCCCATCCTCCTCCATTTTGGAATATGCGTTCCACTTTTCCTCAAGGGAGCTGGCCTTTTGGGAAAGGGCATCAATCCGGGACATCAAGGAGTTGATCCCCCCTGCAAGCTGGCCAATCTCATCTGAGCGCAAGCTCCTGATCGAGGTCACCCTTCCCTCCTTGAAACCTACGAGCGCCCCCACTATTTCCTGAATGGGCTTTCTGACCAGTCCGGAAAAAAACAGGCCTAATATCAGAAACAGGCCAAACCCGGAACCCACGCTCAACCAGCTGTAAAGGTAAATTTTCCCTAAGTCTGCATCCCAGATAGCTGTGGGGACACTTAAGCGCAGCACTGTGGATATCGGTGGTTTCTCTTCAAGGGGAACGGCCACATAGAGGTTCTTTACGTTTTCAGTTGTACTGTACCTGCGCTCCAGCCCAACTTCGCCTTTTAGGGCCTTTTGCACCTCTGGCCTATTGAGGTGATTCTCTAAAGTGGGAGCCTCAAGGGCGGAATCCCCCAGGACATTTCCTTCACTGTCAATTAGGGTCACGCGCACACCGGCTTTGGCAGAGATTTTCCGGGCGTAAAAAGTGGCGTTATTTTTCAGCTCATCTTGCGGGATGTTGGAGAGCAGTTGCGCTGCGGTCTGAGCTTCCTTGATGAACAGGGAATTTCTACCCTCGAGGTAGACCTCCCCTCCGTAAAGTGAAATAAAGGCACCCACAGCCACGAAGGCCAGGAGGGCAATAGCACTGTAAAGGAGTGCGGTTTTTAAACCAAAATTAAGCCTGATCCTCAAATTTGTACCCTACCCCCCTTACTGTCTTAATGTATTTGGGATTAGAAGGGTCATCCTCAATTTTTTCCCTTAGCCACCTGATGTGCACCTGGAGAGTTTTCTCATCGATTATAGAATCACCCCAGATCTTTGAAAGGAGACGATTGGCGTTCAATACCTCCCCCGGATGGGAGGCCAGTTCCAGTAGGAGCTGGAATTCTTTGCGAGAAAGGCTCAACGGTGTTCCCTTTTTTAAAACGGTCAGTCTGCTGGGATCAATCTCAATTTCTCCCCTGACCAGCTTCCCTTTATATCCTCTCCGCCTCAATTGTGCCCTGATGCGTGCCTTGAGCTCGGGCAGGGAGAAAGGCTTAGTCATATAGTCATCAGCTCCGCTATCCAGACCGTGAACCTTGTCCTCCTCCAGGCTCCTTGCGGTTAACAGGATGATAGGGACGTCGGAGAGGGATCTGATCCTTTTACAGACCTCCAGCCCTGAAAGACCCGGGAGCATGACATCTAAAATAACGAGATCAAAATGAGATACCTTGAAAAGGGAAAGAGCATCCTCTCCCAAACTGACGCAAATGGGCTCCCACCCTTCCTGCCTGAGGTTATAATCCAGGGCTCGGGAAAGGTTCTCCTCATCCTCCACAACCAGAATCCTCTCGCCAGTCATCCTCGTTTGTTCTCGCATCCCTTTCTACCGCAATTTTGCCACATTATTGACTTGGATGCACTCATTTTGTAATATTTTTACCGTCGATGGCGCTGTAGAACAGTGGTTAGTTCGGCGGGCTCTCAATCCGCAGACCGGGGTTCGATCCCCCGCAGCGCTACCAAAAGAAATGAGATTCAGGGCTTGGGGGGTCACAGATAAGGGTTACTATCGCTCTAATAACGAGGATGCCTATTTTCTCAGTCACGCGGAGGGCGATCTAAATTCTTTTCCCTTTTTCATTGTAGCTGACGGCCTGGGAGGCCATGCCTGGGGAGAAGTCGCCTCGCGCCTTGCCGTGGAAAAAGCAGCGAGCGTTCTTTCAGAGCAAAAGCCACCGACTCCTGAAGCGCTCCGAAAATCTTTTGAGGAAGCCCACCTCAACATCCTCAGGGCTAAAAAGGAGAACCCTGAGTTTGGGGAAATGGGAACCACAATGACCGCTCTTTCCTTTGCCGGCGATTTAGCTTTTGTAGGGAACTGTGGCGATTCCCGAGCCTACCTTTTCCGGGAAGGCGAGCTAAGGCAAATTACCAGAGATCATTCCTATGTCCAGGAACTGGTTGATTCCAGCCTGATCACAAAGAAGGAGGCTCGTTACCATCCATATCGGAACGTGGTTACCGGGGTTTTAGGCCTGGAAGGTTCCTTCCGCACGGATATATTTTCCCTGGAAGTCAAAGAGGGAGACGTTTTCCTTTTAGCAACCGATGGCCTTACCGAGGAGCTTTCCGATGAGCTTATTCAAAAGGTCGTGAGCTCCAATCCTCCAGAAACGCTCCTTTACGAGCTTCTCTCTCAAGCGTTGGATCATGGAGGTCAGGACAACATCACTCTAATCGTGGTACACTTATTGACATAGACGCTCTCTCTATGATTTAGTTCCTCTCAAACAAGGACAAGCAAGCAATTGAAGAAAGGGGGGTTGAAAGGTTTACTAAAAGAGACTTTAAATCTTTAAAGTCAGTTAAAAGGAGGTATGGTAATGAAGAAACTGTTAGTTAGTGTTTTAATCACTGCCCTGGTGTTCAGCCTGGCAGCAATCCCCATGACTGCAGCTACTGCTTTATCGGACATTTCCGGGCATTGGGCCGAGAAATCCATTAACGCTCTCCTGGATAAGAATTACGTCTCCGGATATCCGGATGGCACCTTCAAGCCCGACAATGCCGTTACGAGAGCGGAGTTCTTGAAGATTCTCACTTCTGTTTTGAACATCCCTCCAGCCACGGGTGGAACCTCTCAATTCTCCGATGTCACACCTGAGGACTGGTTCTTCGGATACATTGTAGCTGCTGTGGATAAAGGGATTGTTTCCGGTTATCCGGATGGCACCTTCAAGCCCAATAATCCCATCACCAGACAGGAAGCAGCAAAGATTGTAGTTAAGGCTCAAGGGATTGACGAGACACAGGCGGCTGTGGACTTCACCCTCTCTATGCTCACCGATGGGGATCAAGTTGCGGAGTGGGCCAGGCCCTTCGTAGCTGCTGCCGTGGAAAACGAGATCATGATGGGGGATCCTACGGGGGCTTTCAGGCCAATCGCCCAGATTACCAGAGCTGAGACCGCCACCATCGGCTTCCGCATGCTCCCGGTTGAGGTAGCAGGGACTTTCATCTTCGGAAGAGGCGCGGATTCCGTGAAATTAGATCCCGCTGATGTAACTGATGGCGAGTCTGCTCGTGCCACAGTGCAGATTTACGACACCCTGGTAATGTTCAAGGGCGAAACTACCCTGATCAAGCCGGGGTTGGCCAAGAGCTGGGAGGTGTCTTCCGACAACCTCACCTGGACCTTCCATTTGAGAAGGGGTGTAAAGTTCCATGACGGCACGGATCTCAACGCGGATGCCGTTCTCTTCAACTTCGAGCGCTGGTGGGACACGGAGAATCCCTATCATAAAGGGACATTTGAGTACTGGGAGTCCATGTTCGGTGGATTCAAGGGAGACGAGGGCTGTGTGATCGACAAATTTGAGAAGGTGGATGACTACACCTTCCGTATCGTCATGAAGCAACCCTTCGCTCCACTCCTTTCCAACCTGGCCATGTTCTGCTTCGCCATTGCTTCTCCTGCGGCCATCAAGGATCAGGGGCCGGAGAATTACGCTACCTCCACCGAATTTCCCCCTGTGGGCACTGGCCCATTTAAGTTTGTAGAGTGGGTCAAGGACGACAGGATCGTATTAGAGCGTAACCCGGAATACTGGGGCGAGAAGGCCAAAATAGAAAAGGTGATCTTAAAGGTTATCCCGGATAACTCCGCACGATACCTCGCCTTGAAGTCCGGAGAAATCATGGGCATGGAGGGTGCTAACCCGGACGATGTGAAGGCAGCGAAGAATGACACCAACCTTCAGGTTATTTTGCGGCCTGCGATGAATGTGGGCACCGTAATCTTCAACGTCACTGCCAAGCCCTTTGACGATGTGCGCGTGCGCAAGGCCATCGCTATGGCCATCAACAAGAAAGCCATCGTGGAAGCCTTCTACGGGGAGACCGGCCTTGTGGCCAACCAGTTCCTGCCTCCTTCTATGTGGGGGTACAACGACAGTTTAGAGGATTATCCTTACGATCCTGAAGGGGCTAAGGCTCTCCTTGCTGAAGCTGGATATCCCGACGGTTTCGAGACCGATTTCTGGTATATGCCCAACCCAAGACCCTACTTCCCCGATCCTAAGGGAATTGCTGAGGCTATTGCCGCCGATCTGGGAAAAATCGGGGTGCGTTGCAACCTGAAGACCGAGGACTGGACCACTTACCTTTCTGACCGTCGCGAGGGCAAATTTAACCTCTGGATGCTGGGATGGACCGGTGACAACGGAGATCCGGATAACTTCCTGTACTTCCACTATGGTGTTCCTCGACCAGGTGAGGGCAATTACAACAACCCCGAGCTGATCAAGATTTTGACCGATGCCCAGAAAGTTGTGAACCAGGCAGAGAGGGCAGAACTTTACAAGCAGGCCGCGGCCATTATCCATGAGGATTGCCCCAGGCTCTTTATTGGGCATAACCAGGTACCGCTCCTCTTCTCCAAGAAGGTCACGGGATATGTGGTAAATCCCACCTCCACCGAAATCTACAACACCGTGGTAATACTGCCGTAAAAGGAAAGGGAATGGTACTTCTTCCTGCATCTAATGAGACTTTCAACATCGTAGTGGTGGAACTTTAGTTTTTGAAAGGAAAAAGTTTGATGGGACTTGCGGGCATATGCCCGCAAGTCCCATAATTTAGGATATGCTGAGCTACATTATTCGCAGAATACTATCGCTCATTCCCGTGCTCATCGGGGTCTCAATTATTGTCTTCCTCTTTATTCATATGATCCCCGGGGACCCGGTCCTGGCAATCCTGGGGGAAAGGGCCACCGTGGAGAATGTAGAAAGAGCAAGGCACGAGTTAGGTTTAGACCGTCCCCTGTGGGAGCAGTATTTCCTTTATGTGAACAAGATCTTCCACGGGGATCTGGGGCGCTCCATCAGATCCAATACCCCTGTATCTCAGGAAATGGCCACTAAATTTCCCGCTACAGTCGAATTGTCCCTTTTTGCTATGTTAATCGCACTGATCATCGGCATCCCTGCAGGGATAATTTCTGCGGCCAAGCGAAACTCGATATTCGACACTACCGTTATGATTGGAGCCTTAATAGGGGTCTCTATGCCCATCTTCTGGTTGGGCTTGATGCTCGCCTTCCTTTTCTCCATATTCTTAAAGTGGCTCCCCTTTTCTGGGAGATTGGATCCCACTATCATCCTACCCGTCAAGACCAACCTCTTGCTATTAGATAGCCTGATTGCCGGAAACTGGGTTGCCTTTAAGAATAGCCTCGCTCACCTAATACTCCCTTCTCTGGCCCTTTCTACCATCCCCATGGCTATCATCGCCCGTATGACCAGAAGCTGTCTTTTAGAAGAACTGGGGCAGGACTACATTCGCACGGCCCGAGCCAAAGGCCTGAAGGAGAACAAGGTTCTCTTGAGGCATGCTTTGAAGAACGCTTTTTTGCCAGTTGTCACCACTATCGGACTACAGGCCGGAACTTTACTCTCCGGAGCGATCCTCACCGAGACCATCTTCTCCTGGCCAGGAATTGGCAGGTGGATTTACATGGCCATTCAATCCCGGGATTACCCCATAGTTCAGGGAGCAGCTCTATTAATCACCCTGATCTACGTGTTCGTGAACCTGCTTGTGGACATCTCTTACGCCTTTCTTGACCCGCGCATCAGGTATCAATAGGAGGAAATTATGGAAGAAGCATTATCGGAAATCAAAGGAACAGAGGCACGGTATTCCTTTTTCCGCCAGGCGGTCCAGAGACTGTGGGACACTCGCTCTGCGCGCATCGGCCTTTTCATTGTGGCTTTTTTCGTAATTCTGGCCATCGTGGTTCCCCTGGTATTCCCTTACGATCCCAAGGTTGACTCCAATCTCTCCATGAAGCTAAAACCGCCCTCATGGGAGCATCCCTTCGGCACCGATCACCTGGGAAGGGATGTGTTGGTGCGCGTGGTTCATGGAGCCCCAATTTCCTTGAGGGTGGGGTTGGCGGCAGTGGCTTTTGGGCTCCTGGTAGGTACATTTTTGGGGATGATCGCAGGGTTTTTCCGGGGGGCGCTGGATTCCCTCATTATGCGACTCATGGATATTATGCTTGCCTTTCCGGCGACGCTTCTGGCGATCGCCATCGTGGCTATGCGCGGCCCGGGATTGAACAACACCATGTTCGCCATCGGCATCGTTTCCGTTCCAGGATATGCGCGTATCGCCAGAGCGGCAGTCCTTGCCCTTCAGGAGAGGGAATACGTTTCTGCTGCTCGCGCCATCGGAGCCAAGCCTATGAGAGTGCTTTTCCGCCACATCCTCCCCAATGGCATTTCGCCCCTTGTAGTTCAGGCCACCTTGAACCTGGCCACTGCGGTCCTGGAAGCGGCTGCTCTGGGTTTCCTGGGATTGGGTGCGCAACCCCCTCAGCCTGAATGGGGGGCCATGCTCTCTGACTCCTATAAATTCCTCACCATTGGCGCCTGGTGGCCAGTGCTTTTCCCGGGACTGGCAATCATGCTCACCGTTTTGGGCTTCAACCTTTTAGGAGACGGCCTGCGTGACGCTCTTGATCCCAGGATGATCGTGAAATCAAGGTACTTTTAAAAAAGAAAGCTCTTTCTTAAAGAATCGGTAAAATTCTCATTTTTGATAGCAGAGGCGTATTTTTGTCTCTCGAAAAGTTTTAATCAGGCCTATAGACGAAAGGAGTGATGAAAAATGGGCGCTGAACCAGCGATCAACCTAGGGCTTGGAGATTGGCTTATTATTCTTATCTATTTTGCCCTGGTGATCGGCATAGGTATAAGCGTATCCCGAAAGAGGCTCGGTTTTGACGATTATTTCGTTGCCGGAAGAGCGGTTACCTCTCCTCTGTTGGTCGCTACCCTTGTTTCCACCTTTTACGGACTGGGAGCTCTTTTTGGCACGGCAGAGGTTGGGTATATGTCAGGAATCGTGGCCCTCTTTTCCTTCAGCCTTCCCTTCTATCTGATGTTCATCATCATGGCCATCTTATCCCCGAAGATCCACGATCGAAATCCCCAGGCAAGATCGATGGTGGACCTGATGGGAGAAACTTACGGTAAAGGAACCAGGGTCCTCGCAGCCCTGACCAGCTTTTTCTACTCCACAAACACCATGGAGATCATGGGAATGGGCTTCATCTTCTCCTTATTCTTTCATATCCCCTTCGGCTGGGGGGTCGTTTTGGGAACGGTCATTTCCCTGATTTATACCTTCTTTGGAGGCTTGAAAGCAGATATTCTCTCGGACCTGGTTCAGTTCTGCCTGATGTTGGTCACCCTGGGGATAGCCACTTTCATCAGCTGGTCCTCTATGGGAGGGGTTACAGGGGTCTGGAACGGGTTAGCGCAGTTCACCCAAAGCGATCCTTCGACCTATTTCCATCCCCTGGGAGGTTTTCTCACCCTGCCTCTTTTCCTGGTTTACGGCACCACTTCCCTTGCTGTCTTAGGGGACCCTGCATTTTTCCAGAGGATTTTCGCTTCTGCCTCGGGAAAGGAAATTCGCCGCGGCTTTCTGTTAGGTATTCCCATGTGGCTTTCCTTTGACCTTTGCGTTACTTTATTGGGAATGATGGCTGCAGCCGCCACAGGGATGGGCATCATTGCAGAGACCCATCCCGACCAGGGAATTATAGCACTCCTGGGGCATTTCCTTCCTCCCGGGCTGATCGGGATCTTCGTGGCGGGACTATTCGCAACCGCCATGTCAACGGCTGATTCTTACTTTCTGGTCTCAGGGGGCAATTTAGTTTACGATATTTATCGTCCCGTCTTTCGTCCCAATCTAGAAGAGCACAAGCTCACAAAATACACTCGCCTGGGAGTGCTGGTTTCTGCCTTAATCTCATTGGTACTCGTTTTCTACTTTGGCAGGATCGTAGGGGTCTGGGTCTTTCAGGCAAGTCTGATTATTAATTCCGTCCTCTTCCCGCTTTATGCGGCTCTCTTTTATCGAGGGAGAAAAACCAGGCTTGCGGGAATGCTCTCTTGTGGATTCGGCTTTGTCGCTACAATCCTCTACTACTTTTTAATTTCAACTTTTGGCTATTACAGCACTGATTGGGAAACCTACATGCTCGACCTCACCATTTTCGGAAAAACTTTCACCATCTGGCAGGAGTACAATATTTTCTTCATCCTGCCTCTGGTTGTGGCTCTTTACTTCATCGGGAACATTATTTCCAAGGAGGGCAAAAAATGTCCGGCTGGAATGTTTTAGCTTATGCGGCAGCGGTAGTCGCTATGTCCGCACCCCTCCTCATCCTCTACCTTTTCATTAAGGAGGAGCTCAAGGGCAGGAAAAAGAGATAATCGATCAATTTCCTTCGCTTCCTCAGGAAGCGAAGGAAAAAGTGATGCGTACTCCCTTTAAGGGAGGGTCACCCACATTTCCTCGTCGTAGTAGAGATCGCGCTTCCAGTCAACCTCTTCGGTAATCAAAGGCCTGGGCTCACCAACGGCCTCTATGCGCACTAAACTGGAGCGGAAGAAGTTCACATCTGGCCTTCCCACGCGCACTGGAGCTTGAGTGGCAATGCGATAACCCCTTTCGGCGATCTCTTTAGGATCAAGGTAGTATTCGTGGAAGTTCCTCACGATTTCCGTGATGGCGAAATTCATCTTCAGGAGGTTCTCCTGAATTCTCTGCCATTTTTCCAGGGAGCACTCAATTCGCGTAAGCCCGAAATAACCGGTGGCTCCGTTCTTCTTGAGGGCCTGGGCGCAGCGGGAAAGGAAAAGGGTGATACCGGGAAGGGTCTCCACGGGATCGGTGAAGAAGACGTCGAATTGTCCCGTAAGCTCCTGGGGCAATGGCTTACGGGCGTCGTAATCCAGGACCTGGTAGTTATCCCAGCCGAACTCCCGGGCTTTTTCCCGCAGGAATTCGTTTAACCTGCGGTCAATTTCGATCACCTGAATGCGTTTGGGCAAGCCCGTGAGGGCACAGGCTAAAGAGGTGAGGTCGTCATCCCCCAAAAAGATGATCTCCCGGTCCTCCAGGTCTCCCCGGCTGTAAAGGAAAAGCACCCGGGCCACCGTGTCTGAAGGAAGGATGTAACCCTGATCGTAGTCGGCTACAGCGCGAGGGCGACCCTCGCTGGCCCTCAAAAACTTTTCTAAGAGCCCTTGAAAGGGTCCATTGGCCACAACGGCCTTGCCATGACAGGCCGGGCAGGAAAGATCCTCCAGCGGGCCCAGCCGAGCGCAAACTTCCCTTCCCTGGTCCGTGAGGTAGAAAAATTCACCTCGGCTTTCCACAAGCCCTCGGCCCAGTAGTCCTCCCAGGAGCTCCGAGAAGCTCTGTCCGGTGGTATCCGAGTCCCTGAGCAAACGCCAGTAGGACTTTGGCCCCTCAAGGAGAGCCTGTAAAACCCGTTGTTCTGTCCTTCTCATTTTCACCCTCCTGTCATTAAGGTTTCAACTCATTTAAAATAATAAAGGAGGAAATAATAATTGCAACCTTATTCAGGATGATTACCGGATTGGGAATTGACCTTGTGGAGGTAAAGAGAATCAGGGAACTTACAGAGAAGTTTGGAGAGAGGTTTCTCAAAAGGGTTTTTTCGGAAAGCGAGCTCTCCTATTGCTTCTCCCATAAGGACCCCTTCCCCCACCTCGCTGCCCGGTTTGCCGCAAAAGAAGCTTTGGTAAAAGCTACAGGCTCTCCAGAGTTGGCCTTCCGCGAAATTTCCGTAGAAAGTGAGGGAGGTGTGCCCTTGATCAAAATTCAAGGGGAGAGGCGCGAGGACCTCCTCGTTTCCTTAAGCCATACAGGGGATCATGCGGTTGCCGTAGTGCTGAAGAAAGGAGAAGGTAAATGAAAGCTGTAACCCGCGAAGAGATAGCGTTCCTGGACAGAGAGGCCAGCGAAAAATATCACATTCCTTCATTAGTCCTCATGGAAAATGCTGGAAGGGCGGTAGCGGAATCCGTGCTCCGTAATTACCCTAAGGTACAAAAGATTGCCGTACTTGCGGGAAAAGGGAACAACGCCGGGGATGGTTTTGTGGCTGCCCGTTACCTCTCGAAGAATAAGAGCGTTACACTGTTTCTCTTCGGCGATCCAGAAAGGCTGAAGGGTGACGCTTTAAGCAATTTTCAAGCGCTGAGGAGTTTTCCGGTAAAAATAGAGGAATTTCACGAGACGAGCCCGGCATTGAACTTTCCGGATTTTTCCTCCTTTGACCTTTTAATTGATGCCGTTTTTGGCACTGGTCTGAAGGGCGTGGTTGAGGAATTCTATCAAAGAATTATTGAGACCGCGAACGGCTCCGGAGTTCCCATCCTGGCTGTGGACATTCCCTCTGGACTGGATGCTAATTCCGGAAAGCCATTGCCTGTAGCCATCAGGGCCTCAACGACGGTTACCATGGGCCTGCCCAAGGTGGGGCTCCTTGCTCCCTCTGCCTATGAATTCGTGGGGGAACTGGAGGTAGCGGATATCGGCTATCCTCCGGAGTTTCTCTTCAGGGAGGGCTTGAAGGGGCACCTTTTAGAGCCCTCTGACTTTAAAGGTTTGCTCCCCCCGAGGAAAAAGGACAGTCACAAGAGGACCTACGGAAAAGTTCTGGTGATTGCAGGTTCCCTCAGGTACCGCGGCGCAGCTAACCTTGCAGCATTTGCCTCCCTGAGGGTGGGGGCGGGGCTGGCGGTGCTCGCTTTGCCTCGGAGCCTGTGCCTGAAGAACGTCCGCAAGCCTGATGAAGTAATCCATTTACCCATACCGGAAACAGAGGAATACACGATTTCCCTTCAGGCCCTGGAGATGGCCTTAAACGAGGCTGAGGATTCTAAGGCTGTGGTGCTCGGTCCGGGCCTTTCTCAACATCCTTCAACCAGGGATTTTGTCCTTAAATTTCTCAAAGAGAACCCCACTCCCACTCTCTTAGACGCTGACGGACTGAATGCCTGCGCTTCCCAGCCCGAAGTGCTCCTTTCGACCCCCGCTCCCTTGATCCTTACTCCTCATCCCGGCGAACTCTCGCGACTTTTAAAGGTCAAGACAGCGGAAATTCAGGAGGATCGGGTTCGGGTCTGTCTGAAGGCTGCGCTTGATTTTGATAGCATCGTGGTGCTTAAAGGGTTCCGTACGGTGATTGGGGATCCCGCCGGAAACTTTTACATCAATCCTACGGGAAATCCGGGCATGGCCTCTGGAGGGATGGGGGATGTACTCGCAGGCACAATTGGAGGACTTCTTGCTCAGGGACTTACTCCTCTGGAAGCTTGCACTCTCGGGGTTTATGCTCACGGTTTAGCGGGGGATATGGTGGCTGCGGAAATGGGAGAAAGGGGGATCGTAGCCTCGGATCTCCTTCAAAAATTACCCCTCGCTTTGCGCTCCCTCCTCTCTTAAGCAACCCTTGTCTTAGTGCATATTTCTCTATATTTTCGCATATTTAAAAGGATTTCAGAGGAAAACAGATATTTTCAAAAAAATTTTCCGGAATTAGGCAAAATATATTGATTTTTGCCAGAAAAAGGTGTAATTTTGACTCCGATTTTTATCTGAGGAGAAAGGAGCGAGAAAAACATGCGGACTCTCGGGACTCACATTATAATTGAATGTTCTGGCTGCAATCCAGACATCCTGAACGACCTGGAAGCTGTTAAGCGTATTCTGACCGAAGCTGCAATTGCAGCCAAGGCCGAGGTCAGGGAACGTGCTTTTCATCGCTTTGCTCCCCAGGGGGTATCGGGCGTGGTTGTGATCTCTGAGTCCCACCTTTCCATCCACACTTGGCCAGAGTACGGATACGCTGCTTTGGACATATACACCTGTGGGGAAAACACGATGCCCTGGAAAGCCTGCGATTACGCTGCCAGAGAGTTTGAAGCAAAAAATATCAAGATCACGGAGATCAAAAGGGGTATCCCTGTGGGGGAAGACCTTTTCTCCCACGAAGTAAACCCGGTGGAGGAGAAAAATGTCAGGATCAGTACCCAGGTGGCAGTGGTTTCATGACTACTTTGCGCCCACAGAGGTTCACCTCCATGGGTATAAAAGGATGCTCTTTCAGAAGGAGACTCCTTATCAGCTCCTTGAGATCGTAGATTCCCCATACTTTGGAAGAATGCTCATCCTGGACGGGGACGTGCAGTCCTCGGAAAGGGACGAATATATTTATCACGAAGCTCTGGTGCAGCCGGCAATGGTCTTACACCCCAACCCTCGCAGGGTCCTCGTAATGGGCGGAGGAGAGGGAGCCACCCTTCGTGAGGTCTTGAAGCATAAGAGCGTGGAAAAAGCTCTGATGTTCGACCTCGATCCCGAAGTGGTGAATGCCTGCAGGGAGCTCCTCCCGGAATGGAGCGCTGGGGCTTTTGATGATCCGCGCACGGAACTCTACTTCGGGGATGCCAGAGCGCTCCTTTTTAACTATCAGGGTGAACCCTTTGACGTGATCATCTCCGATTTGACCGACCCCTTTCAGGAGGGGCCATCCTATCTCCTCTTCACTAGGGAGTTCTTCCAGCTCGTCCGGGAAAAACTTTCTCCTCAGGGAGTGTTCGCGCTTCAGGCATCGCTTTTGAGAAATTTGACCTACGAGATGCACCGGGCAATTCGTGCCACTTTAAAAGAGGTGTTCCCCATAGTGCATTCCTATTTTGCTTATGTGCAGGCCTTTGACACCACCTGGGGGTTCGCTCTGGCTTCAAATTCCCTTGATCCCCAGGAGATCTCACCCCAGGAAATAGACCGGCGCATTTCTTTTAGAATTTCGGGTGAGCTCAAGTACTACGACGGGGAAACTCACATTTCCCTGTTTCACCTGCCCAAGGACATCCGCACCCTGATTTCTCAAGGGGGGCCAATCATCGAGGATAAAAAACCCTTCTGGCTTCCGCGCAAGGGAAATGAATAAAATCGTCCTGAAGGGAATTTCCATCCTCCCCATGACCCGGGCGGAGGACCTTCTCATTGAGGGAGACCTTCTTATTGAGGGAGATCGCATCGCTTATGTTGGTCCGCCCCGCTTTTGGCCAGAGGAAGTGGAAGTTTTCGAGGGAAATGGCAAGGTTGTCCTTCCTGGCTTCGTGAACGCCCACACCCATCTGGCGATGGTCTTCCTCAGGGGTTTCGCGGACGATATGGCCCTGGATCGCTGGCTTAAGAAAAAAATCTGGCCCATGGAAGCGAAGCTCAAGCCCTATCACGTGTACACTTTCAGCATGCTGGGAGCGGCAGAGCTGATCGCTTCCGGAGTTACTACCTTCGCTGATATGTACTTCCACATGGATCGGGTAGCACAGGCCGTGGAGGAGACCGGGCTCAGGGCTTCCCTTTCCCAGGGAATGATCGCTCAAGGAACCCCCTTTCCTCAGGAAGTGCTCAAAAGAGGAACGGATTTTGCCGTGAAATTCCGGGGAGCCGCTCAGGGAAGGATCACTACCATGCTTGCTCCCCATGCCCCTTATACCTGCCCTCCGGATTTCTTGAAGAGGGTCAGGGAAGTAGCTCTGAAAGAGGGTCTTCCCGTTCACATCCACGTCAGTGAGACAAACAAGGAAGTTGAGGATTGCCTCATGGAATACGGGGTCACCCCACCGGAACTCCTTGAGAGCCTGGGTCTTTTCGATTGTTCCGTTCTGGCAGCGCACTGTGTGGTCCTAAGGGATCGGGATTTCTTTATCTTAAGGAAGGTCAAGGGAGTGGCGCACTGCCCGATATCTAACTTGAAATTGGCCTCAGGAGTAGCTCCCGTGCCTCGACTTCTGGACTGTGGAGTGAACGTAGCGCTGGGGACGGATGGCGCTTCCTCCAATAATCGCCTGGAACTCCTTCAGGAGATAAAAACTGCTTCCCTCCTGGCTAAAGGAGTGAATTTTGACCCTCTGGCGCTTCCCGCTTTTCAGGTGCTCCAGATGGCAACCTTGGGAGGGGCAAAAGCGCTTTCCTTAGAGCATGAAATCGGCACCCTGGAAGTGGGAAAAAGGGCCGACCTCGTGGTCTTCGATTTCGATGCCCCACACCTTCAGCCCTGTTTCGATTACTACTCCCACCTCGTTTATTCTGCTCTTCCCTCGGACGTGCACTCCGTGATGGTCGATGGAAAATGGCTCTACAGGGATCGCCGCTTTGAAACCCTGGACTGGGAAAGAGTAAAGAAAGAAACCCTAAAAGCGACAAAGGAGCTAGTTCAAGGATGAAAGTAGCATTTATCGGGGGAACTGGATTCTACGAGGCTCACTTCCTCAAAGATCCCCAGGAAGTAATCGTGAGCACCCCTTATGGAGAGGTGAAAACCCTTCAGGGTAAGCACGGGGATAAGGAAATTGTCTTCATTACCAGACACGGAAAGGGCCACGCTGTCCCCCCTCACCTTGTGAATTACAGGGCGAACATCGCCTGTTTGAAGAGATTGGGCGTTAAGGCCATTCTGGCTTCTGCCGCTGTGGGTTCATTAAATATGGATATGGAACCCGGGCACCTGGTGATCCTGGATCAATTTCTGGATTTCACGAAGGGCCGTCCCAGCACCTTCTTCGATGGAGGAAAGATGCCCGTGGTGCATACCGATATGAGCTATCCTTACTGCGACTTCCTCAGGGAGACCCTGTTTAAGGCCGGGAAATCCCTGAATTTGCCTATCCATCATTCCGGGACCTACGTCTGCACTGAGGGGCCGAGGTTCGAGTCCGCAGCCGAGATCAAAATGTTCCGCAGCCTGGGAGCCCACGTTGTGGGGATGACCGGGGTTCCCGAGGTGGTGCTGGCAAGGGAAGCGGGGATCTGCTATTCCTCCGTGGCTTTGGTGACCAATTATGCAGCGGGAATCTCCCCTACCCTTTTGACCCACGAAGAGGTTGTAGAGATGATGAAAATCAACTCCCAAAATTTCATCAAGCTTCTTTTAAAGACCGTGGAGATGCTCCCCGAAGAGTGGCAGTGCTCCTGCGAGAAGAGGCCGGAAGCGGAGCTGATCCTTCGTGATTGAGCTTCCAGTTCAGCCTTTCCGTTTCAGGAAGGGAAAGCTTTACCTTCTGGATCAGAGGCTCCTTCCTCAACAAAAGGTCTGGGTGGAATGCTCCAGCGCATTGGATGTCTTTTACGCCATTCGCAAGATGGAAGTTCGAGGAGCACCGGTAATTGGAACCGTGGCCGCTTATGGCCTGTACCTGGAAGCTCAGAGGCAAAAGAGGGAAGGAAAGTTCACTAAAGAGAAGATCCAGAAAGCGGCTTCGTTTCTTTTGAGCGCTCGTCCCACAGCAGTAAACCTGGCCTGGGCTGTGGAAAGGTCCCTCAAAGCCCTTGAAGGCTCCGGTGATTGGGCAGGAGCCCTCCTTGAGGAAGCGCGAAGGCAGGAAGAGGAGAATATCGCCTGGACGGAAAAAATCTCTCGAATTGGGGCGGAGATCATCCCTGATGGTGCTAAAATTTTGACCATTTGCAACACCGGGCCTCTGGCTACCGGAGGATACGGCACCGCTCTGGGCGCGATCATCTTCGCCTGGAATCAGGGGAAAAAGCTGGAAATTTACGCTTGTGAGACCAGGCCTTACCTTCAGGGAGCGAGACTTACGGCCTGGGAATTGAAACAGCTTAAAATTCCCGTGACTTTGATCACTGATGGAATGACGGCCTGGACTATGGAGAAAAAGGGCATCAACCTCATCCTCGTGGGAGCGGATCGCATCGCTTTAAACGGCGATACGGCGAACAAAATTGGCACCTTAGGGCTGGCGATCCTGGCCCATCATTTCGGCATCCCCTTCTATCCCGTGGCTCCCCTTTCCAGCTTCGACCGCAATTTAAGCTCCGGGGAGGAAATTGCAATCGAGGAGAGGGATCCCCGGGAAGTGCTCTTTATCGGGAATACGCGCATTGCCCCCCAAGGGACAAAAGTTTTTAACCCGGCTTTTGACGTTACCCCCTCCAAATTGATCAGGGGAATCATTACAGAGGAGGGGTTGATCTCTCAGCCTTTGGAAAGGAACATCAGGGAGGCCTTAAAAAAGTAGTTTGGGTCTTCCAGAAAATTCTTTTGCATTTTCTGGGGTGAAAGTAAGGCAAAAGGGACCTGATCCGCTTCTCCTCCGCTTCTGCTCCGCTTTTGTCAGACAAAGGTTGCTCACTTACCAAGCACAAGGGCCTTTAAGCTCAAAAGGTAAATTGGGGGGTGAATTGAACTAATAAAATTCCCTTGACTGGAAATATTTCATTTGCTATAAAAATCTTACTGAGTGGGCCTTTAGCTCAGCTGGTTAGAGCGCACGCCTGATAAGTGTGAGGTCTCTGGTTCGAATCCAGAAAGGCCCACCATTTTTAATTCCCGGAAGCTCTTTTATTTCTCCTTTTTTGCTCCCCCTTCGAGTCTTTCCGGTATCGTCTGCACCTGGATCTGGAGGGCTGGGCATTTCCCTCGACTGCAGATGGGTAAAACTTACTTCAGGGAGAGCAGGTCCCGCGGGCGGCCTAAGGAAAGCAAAAGCAAGGTTATAATCACGTATCAGGGCACAAGTTGCGACATAAAAGTTCAAGAGCAAGGTTGCTTCCTTCAATTAGCTCTGAAAAAGGTCCAACCTCAGGTGAATCGAGGATCGGGCGAAAAAGCATGCGCTCCCTGCTCGAAGCACGCAGGGGGGATTGGCCCTCCTGGAGTGAGGGAAAATCACTTTTTCACTTGACCTGCTCCCAAGGCGGATGGTCTGATAGAATAAAGAAAAATAAAACTCCCGGGGAATGCCTAAAGGATGAAAGCGCCTGAAAAAAGGACTGGATTTCTAATCCTCGATGCCCAAACGGGCATGGTGATGGCTTTTTCCTCTAATCTGGAAAGCTTATTAAGGCAGGAGATCAGGGAAAATGAGAAACCGCCTTTTGAGATTCCCCTCGAAAAGTTCCAATTTGAGGTTGAAAGCAATTCCGGTTCAATCAGCTTCAGAGCACAAACTACGGAAACTGAATGGCAAGGAAAGAAAGCTCTTCTCGTCACTATAAAGGAGGCTTCCACAGAAGCTCCCGAGGCGGAATATTCAAAGGGGCTGGATGATGTCCTTCAGAGCATGCTTTCTGCTTTTCCAGGCTTTGTCTACCGCTGCGAGAACAATCCCCAGTGGACTATGCGGTTCCTCTCCCAGGGATTCAAGGAATTAACTGGGTATGGCCCTGAGGAGTTTATCGACAACCCGTTGCTTTCCTTCGATGACTTGATTCATCCTGATCATCGCCAGAGGGTATGGGAGGAATGGCAGAGGGCACTCAGGGAGGGAAAGCCATATGAGGGAGAGTTCCCCATCATTACCAGAAATGGGGAAATCAAATGGGTATGGGAAAAGGGAAGAGGAGTTTACACTGAGGAGGGGAAGCTGTTATTGGAGGGTTTCCTGGTTGACATCACCTCTCTAAAAGAAGCCCAGGCGCAACTTAAGGAAAAGGAAGAGGAATATCAACAGATATCTCTGGAATTCAAGGCTTTGCTCGATGCCATCCCGGATAACCTTACCCTGCAAACTCCCGATTTGAAAATCGTGTGGGCCAACCGAGGAGCAGCGGCCGGCATCAATAAGGAGGTCCCCGAGCTTATCGGCAGGCACTGTTACGAGCTCTGGCACGGAAGGAGCGAGCCCTGCCTGATTTGCCCGGTGCAGCGAGCCTTCCAGAGCAGGAAGATGGAAGAAGATACTGTCACCACTCCCGACGGAAGGGTGTGGTTTCTGAGGGGCATCCCCATAAAGGATGAACAGGGGAAGGTGCGAAATGTGGTGGAAATGGGGCGGGACATCACCGCCTCGCACAGGGCTCAGGAAGAGCTCAGGGAATCGGAGGAAAAATTCCATATCCTCGTTGAACTTTCCTCGGATGGGATTTTCCTGGAGGACCAGTATGGAAACATTCTTGACTGCAACGAAGCTGGGGCCCTGATTTACGGATACAAAAAGGAAGAAATCATTGGGAAGAACATCCGCGACTTAGTCCCGGAGGATTTTGCTCGGACCCTTCCCGAGGTGATCGATTTTGACACCGGAGGCGCCTATGAGGAGCGCAGGAGCAAGAGGAAAGATGGAAGCATTTTCCCTTCAGAGATCGCCACGCGCCTGTGCACCGTTAGAGGTGAAAAGAGGCTTTTGGCCTACGTAAGGGATATTACCGAGCGCAAACTGGCGGAAGAATCACTTCGGGAATCGGAAGAACGGTGGCGCACCTTCATCGAACAGGCCTCTGACCTGATCTTCACCCTGGATCCCTCCGGACGCTTAACCTTGGTTAACCGGGCTGTCTGTGAGGTACTGGGCTACCAGACTGAAGAATTGCTCGGCAAAAGCCCCCTGGAATTGGTCGCACCCCAGGCGCGTGAGAGCACCGCTGAGGCCTTGCGTAAAGTGTGGGAGGGTGAGTCCGTTCCTCAACTTGAAGTCCCGGTGTTCCGCCGGGATGGACGTCAGCTCACCCTGGAGCTACGCGGGCGCAGGTTGTACCAGGAAGACAAGCTGGTGGGAACTTTGCACATCGCCCGCGACATTACCGAACGTAAACTGGCAGAAGAGGCCCTGCGGGAATCGGAAGAGCGCTTCCGCTCTCTTTATGAGAACTCCACAATAGGCCTCTACCGAACGACACCCGACGGGAAAATACTCCTCGCTAACTCCACTCTCATCGAGATGCTCGGCTATTCCACCTTCGATGAACTCTCTACCAGAAATCTTGAAAAAGAAGGTTTCGCGCCCTCTTATCCTCGAGCTAAATTCATGGAAATAATAGAAAGGGAAGGTGAAATAAGGGGATATGAGTCGGCCTGGAAACGACGGGATGGATCGGTACTTTATGTACGGGAAAGCGCCCGTGCAATCCGCGATTCCAATGGAAAAACTCTGTATTATGATGGTACGGTGGAGAACATCACCGAGCGCAAACTGGCAGAAGAGGCCCTGAAAGAGAGCGAGAGGCGCTATCATGCCCTGGCCGAGATCTCGCCTGTGGGAATCTTCCAAGCCGATGCTCGTGGTTCCACAACCTATGTAAACCCCAAATGGTGCGAAATTTCCGGATTATCAAAGGAAGAGGCTCTGGGTGAGGGGTGGCTCAAGGCGGTTCACCCTGATGAAAGAGAGGAAGTGAGAAAGGGCTGGATTGAGGCCACGAGGGAGGGCCGTCCTTCCCGAGCAGAGTATCGCTTCCTCCGTCCCGATGGCAAAATTTCCTGGGTAATCGGGCAGGCCGTTCCCGAGAGAAACGAGAAGGGCGAGGTCCTGGGCTATGTGGGCACAATTACCGAGATCACAGAGCGAAAGTTGATGGAGAAAGCTCTGAGTAATGAAAAAACAAAATTCGAAGCGCTGGCAGAAAGCGCGCCATTCGGAATGGCCCTGATCTCTCAAGAAGGGAAATGGATGTATGTTAACCCCAAATTCAGCGAAATTACAGGGTACGGAATCGGTGATATTTCCGATGGAAAAACCTGGTTCAAGAAGGCATTTCCCGATCCGCTCTACCGCAGGGAGGTTATCCAGAAATGGATTAAGGATCGCGAACGCTTTTATTTGAGGGAGAAACTGACCCGCTCCTTTAACGTTACCTGCAAAAATGGTGCCGAGAAAATACTCAATATGATTACGGTCCAGCTCCCTACGGGGGATTTCCTCCTTTCCCTTGAGGACGTTACGGAGCAGAAGGAGATGGAGGAGGCCTTACGGAAAAGTGAGGAGAGGTATCGCACTCTGGTGGAGAACCTATCCGAGGGAGTGGACATCGTGGATGCGGAAGAAAATTTTGTATTCGCTAACCCGGCCTGCGAGAGGATTTTTGGAGTTCCTCCAGGGGGACTTAAAGGAAGGAACTTGAAGGAATTCACCGCCTCGGGGTTTGAAAGAACGCTGGAAGAAGAAACCGAAAAGCGGAGAAGAGGTTATTCCAGCAAGTACGAATTTCGAATTCGTCGGAATGACGGTCAGGAAAGAGATCTCCTGATTTCTGCCGTTCCCCGGCTTGATGATAACGGTCAGTATATTGGAGCCATGGCAATCATCTCGGATATCACCGAGAAAAAGCTTCTGGAGCAAGAGGTAGAAAAAGCCCGTTCCGATTTCCTCTTCGCCGTCTCTCACGAATTGAAGACACCCCTTTTCCTCATGGCCACGGCCCAGGAAATGATATCCTCTTTACCTACCGAGGAGCGATTAAGGCATTTCCTGGAGTACGAGGAACTCTGGAACCGCAACCTTGTCCGCCTGAAAATGCTCATTGATAATCTGGTGGATGCTCAAAGGACGGAGTTCACCGGTTTGAAGCTTAACCTGCAAAGGACGGAGGTTCATCCTATCATAGAGCAGGCCTTGAGTGACCTGGCTGTTTTGACGGAACGCAAGAAAATCCATTTCATTAAGAACCTCGATCCCCTGCCACCCCTGGAAATCGATCCGGAAGCTATCCTCAGGGTCCTACACAATCTCTTGAGCAACGCGGTAAAATTCTCTTTCCCGGGAGGGAAAGTAGAAGTCTTGTTAAAGAAACACGAAGAAAAGGCTCAAATAACCATTAGAGACCATGGTTCAGGGATAGAGCCGGAGATCCTCCCCTACTTATTCAAGCCCTTTGCTCGGGCACCCGATGCCCTGAAGGCCAGGATTTCGGGAACCGGACTGGGGCTTTATGTCTCCAAAGTGCTCGTGGAAGCTCATAACGGAAAAATTGAGCTTCAAAGCGAGCAAGGAATAGGAACGACCGTCAAGGTCTTCCTTCCCCTGCCTGAAGAGTAACGAATATTCTGGCCGAAGGCTAAGCCTTTATTCCTCACCATTTCCCTTTGAACCGGTGCCAGGAAAGGAATGAAGGACAACAGGAAAATGGTTTACTTTTTTGAATCACCCTTCTAAAATTTTTCAAAACTATCAGGTTCCAAAATGTGTCCGGGAGCAAATTTAAGAGATAACGGGGAAAGGTATTCTGTCGAGGGCTCGCTTCTTCAAGAATTCATAGAGCAAGCCCAAGAAGGGTTTGCTCTCGTTGATGAATCCGGGCGAATCATAATCTGGAATAAAGCCATGGAGAGAATTTCCGGTCTTCTAAAGAGGGAAGCCATAGGCCGGGAATTCTGGGAGGTTAGGGCCCAGTTAACTCCAGAACAATATCAAAGTCCAGGGCTTCTCGAGGAAATAAAAAATGGAGTGCTCCGCCTGCTTGCCGGGGAAAAGCCTGGGTTTCTCAGCCGACAGATCCGCGCCTGGCTTCAAAGGACAGACGGTGCAGTCAGGCTTCTTGAGCAGACTGTCTTCCTGGTCCAGGCAAGGAACGGAAACCAGTTAGGCGTAATTACGCGCGACGTTACCGAAAAGCACGAATTAGATCAAAAGCTTCAGCTCTTAGCCTCTATCGTGGAAACGACGCTGGACGGCATTGTGGGGCTGGACCAGGAGGGAAGAATTCAAACCTGGAATCATGGGGCAGAGGTCATTTTTGAAGTTGACAGGACGAGCGCCCTGGGTCTGAACATTCAGGACCTCCCCATCACCTTCTCCTCAGAATTCAGGCGGCACCTCCTGGAATACTTGAATAGGGAAGACGCGGAAATTTTCGAGGTGGAAATCCTCACCCCCAAGATGGCAAGGAAGCAGGTATCAATAACGTTTTCCCCCATATTTGAAAGAGGAAAGGCCACCGGCGGCTCTTTAGTGATCAAGGATTTAAGCCAGCTCAGGGAAGCAGAGCGGCACTTTAAAGAAAGCGAGAAAAGACTTAGAACCATCTTCAACAAAGCCAGCGACCTGATTCTAATTCACCGCTCTTCCGAGGAGATAATCGAGGTGAATTCCATAGCCGATCAACTTTTGGGGTTTTCTCCAGAGGAACTCAAAGGGAAAAAGCTTGAAGAGATAGTTGTTCCCGAGGAAAGGGAAAGGTTGAGGGAGTTCCTCTCTCAGCTCAGGAAGGGGGAATTTTCCAGAATAGAGCTTCAGCTCCGCGATCGTTCCGGGCGCAGGGTGCCGGTGGAAATGAACTCCCACATGCTGGATGAGGAAACAATCATGAGCATCGGCAGGGACATCACCCAGCGGAAAAGAGCGGAGGAGCTCCAGGCCGATTTTATTCGCGCTGTAGTTCACGATTTAGGAAATCCCATTTCCGCCATCAAGGCTTCCCTGGAAATGGTCCCGGACTCCATCAAGAAAGGTGAGAAAAGAGATCTGATTGAGATTGTCCACCGAAACACGGAACGCCTGCACAACCTGGCTCACTCCCTTTTGACCAGTATCAAGCTTGAAGCTGGAGAACTAAAGTTGGTTAAGAAAGAAGTTAACCTCTCCCAATTCTTACTTGACTTCCTCCTTCAGCAGAGGCCTCTTGCTGAACAAAAATCCATTGAGGTTATATCCAGGATTCCTTCCCTTCCAGCTCTCATCCAGGGCGACCCGGACAGGCTGGGGGAGATCTTCTCCAATATTTTGGCTAACTCCATAAAATTTACCCCGCATTCGGGAAAAATAGAGATTTCTCTTGAAGAGAAGGACGGTTGGGCGGTGGTGAAAATCTCCAACAATGGACCACCAATTTCCCCGGAGGATCAAGAGCATCTCTTTGAGAAGTTTTACAGAGGAAAATCCGGAATGGGAGGGACCGGCCTAGGCCTGTACATTGCCCGCTGGCTAACTGAGGTCCATGGAGGATCGATCAGCGTGGAAAGTTCCGAAGAGGGAACCACCTTTACCGTGAAGCTGCCAGCGCTCAAGTCCTGAGCTTGAAATTGAAAAATTAGCGGGTGCCAAAATTAAAAGGAGCGTTCAAGCTGTGGTTTCCGGAAAGATGACCGATAAAAGAAGCAATATTTATAGAACCCTTTAAATCTACATGATTTTTCGCTATTCTTAGCTTAACCATTATGGAGGTAGTAACGTGGACGATTTTAAGAAGGGCGTGATAAAAACTGATTTATCCAGGCGCATCGAGAAGGCCAGGGTAAGGGTGCAGATCTACACCAATTTATTTCGCATTGAAGGTTTTATTTATGTTATACCCGGATCGCGCTTGATTGATTTCTTAAATACCCCTGGCGATTTTATCCCGATCACAGATGCCACACTGCGCTTCCTTGCAGGAGAGAAGGATACTCTACAAAAAGACTTCCTCGCTCTGCGCAAATCCAATATAATCCTCCTGATGGAAGCGGAGGAGAGTGGAACTGAGAAAGCTGTACCGGGGCTGTAGCTCAGTGGGAGAGCACCTCGCTTGCACCGAGGGGGTCAGGGGTTCAAATCCCCTCAGCTCCACCAAAGCGAGCTTTTCGGCTTTCTATATTGAATTCTCCGGTATTGCTTAAACTGAATTTTCCGAGGTCATTAAGGCTCCCGGGCCTACCATTCAAAATCCCGGTTTGATATTTCCTTAAAATAGTCAATCAATCTTCTCAATTTTAAGCCATGGTAAACCTTTGGGTGTATTATGTACCTATAGAGACAATGGCAGGAAAGGAGTGATGGTGTTGCGCAAGGACTTTATAGATATTCAGGATTTTTCGCCGGATGAGCTCTTCCACCTGATCCTTCTGATCGAAGTGACAAAAGAGGCCACCAAAACCAGAGCACTTCCGGAGCTCCTCCATAAGGCTTCCCTGGCGATGATCTTCGAGGAGCCTTCCACACGCACACGGGTCTCCTTCGAGGTTGCTATGACTAACCTGGGAGGACACGCCCTTTATCTCCGGCCCGGAGAAATCCACCTGGGCGCCAGGGAAACCATTGCCGACACAGCGAGGGTGCTGAGCAGGATGGTGGATGGCATCGAGGCTCGGCTCCTTCACCACGAGGACATCCTGGAACTCGCCAAGTACTCCTCTGTGCCCGTGATCAACGGCTTAACTGACCTTCAGCACCCCACACAGGTCCTTTCTGATGTCTTCACTATGTACGAGCACTCAGGGATGATCAGGGGGCTCAATTTAACCTTTGTGGGGGATTCCACCAACGTGGCTAACTCTCTCATGGCTATCTCCACAAAAATGGGAATCAACTACATCCAGGCAACTCCTCGAAAGTATCAGCCCCTCCCCGAACTCCTGAAGCAGGCAGAGGAGAACGCCAGAGAATCCGGATCCCGCCTCCTGATTACCGAGGAGGTGGAGGAAGCAGTTAAGGATGCGGACTTCATCTACACTGATCTCTGGTGGTGGGTAGGGCAGGAGCACGAAGCCGAGGAGAGGCTGAAAGCCTTCATGCCCAGGTATCAGGTGAACGAACGGCTCCTTTCTCTGGCTCCGAAGCACGTTAAAGTAATGCACTGCCTTCCCGCATCCCGGGGAATGGAGATTACGGATGAGGTGATGGATGGCCCCCGATCAATTGTTTTTGATCAGGCGGAAAACCGCCTCCACACCGAGGAGGCCCTGCTCATTGCCTTTATTTACCCCAGGCTGGCAAAACCTCGCTATGAGGGAGGCAATCGGTATCTGGACAGGATTGAGAATGTCCTTGCAAGGTTTTCATATTAAGAGAAAAAGGAGGGGTTTGAATGGAGGGGAAATATAAAAGGGTTCTGAATTACTGGGATCTGTTTTTCTTCACCGTTTGCGCAATCCTGGTGATGGATACGGTGGCTGCCTCCGCGGGAATTGGAAACCAATCCTATTTCTGGTGGATACTAACGCTTTTTCTTTTCTTCATTCCTTATGGCTTGATCACAGCGGAGTTGGGATCGGCCTGGCCCTCTCAGGGAGGAATTTATGTCTGGGTCAAGGAGGCCTTTGGCGAAGGCTGGGCGGTGATGACCTCCTGGCTTTACTGGATCAACGTGGCTTTCTGGATGCCATCGGTGTATATGCTCTTTTCAGGCACCCTGGCTTCGCTCTTTTTCCCGGATTTGAGTACCTGGTGGCAGGTAGCGATCGCCATAATTATGACCTGGGTCACAGTTATTTTAGGGATCGTGGCTTTAGAAAAATCAAAGTGGGTGCCCAATCTGGGTGCGATTTTAAAGGCATTGATCATGATTTTTCTCGGCGTTTTAGGGATTGCCTGGATCGCAAAGGGAGGATACGCAAATCCCGGTGGAGTCGGGGATTTTCTCCCCACCTGGAGCAATACCCTGGCTTTCCTTCCAGTAGTCGTTTACAACTACATGGGTTTTGAGCTCATGAGCTCCGCAGGGGAGGAGATCAAAAATCCCCAGAAAAACGTGCCCAAAGCCATCATTTTTTCAGGAATTGTGATCTTTCTCCTTTACGTCCTGGGGACATTTGGAATCCTCTCGGTCCTGCCCTTAGAAAAGATCTCCATCGTTACCGGAATCATCGACTCCATCAAAGAAGTGATGTCCAATTTTGGCACTGCTGGCGAGGTGGTGTCTATCGCTTTCGGCATTGCTATCCTTTATTCCTTCCTGGCGAATATGGTCACCTGGTCAATCGGAGCCAACAGGGTAGTGGCTTCCACAGCCGAGGATGGGAAATTACCCCGTTTCTTCGGACACCTGCACAGTAAATTTAAGACACCGGATTACGCTTACATTGCTATGGGCATTTTAGGTTCCCTGCTCCTTGTGGGAAATGGATTCCTCGAAGAGAGCCCGGCCAACATTTTCTGGCAGATTTTTGCCCTCTCCAGCCTGATCTTTCTCCTCCCCTACCTTTTGATGTTCCCCGCCTTCCTGAAGCTCAGGGCTTCCAGAGCGGAAGTCTCCAGGCCTTACCGAGTTCCTGGACCGAAGTGGCTGATCTGGGTTATGGCTTGCTTAGGGGAGTTCTTCATCGCCCTGGCTTGTATTTTTTTCTTCATGCCCCCTGAGGGCACAGAGAACGTCTTAATTTACGAGCTTCAGTTAGGTGGCCTGACCATCCTGGTCCTGATTATCGGTCTGGTGCTTTACCTGGCATGCAGGAAAAATCCCCTGAAGAGCCGGTAAGGAGGCGCACCTGTGACCATGCTTGCTCGTCAGGCTGCAGAGTGGGAGAGGGCAAAAGCTGTCCTTCTTGCAGAACCCAATTTTGAAACCCTCTTTGGCCTTTTAGAGACCAATTCCGCTAATTTTCTCTATCCCTTCGATTTAAAAAAAGCCAAGGAAGAGCACCGGGTTTTCCGAAAGACTCTGGAGCGCTTTGGAGCAAAGGTGATCGATCTCCGTGAGGCACTCGTTTCAGGATGCCTCAAAGAGGGAGAGGCTCTCGAGGGTAAAAATTTAGAGAAACTGAGAGAATTCGCAGGAAAAGGCCTGAGATATGAGTTCAGCGAGGAAGTCTCGAAGGAGGACAGGGAGCTCCTTTTGAAAAACAAGGACCTGATCATCAGAACCTTTCATCCCACTGTGCTTGCTGATCTTGTGCTTTTAAGGCCCAAACTCATGATCCGGTATAATCCCCATGCTCTGGATCCCACAAGCAGGTTCATCTCCCAATTTGAGGTGGAACCAGCGAACAACCAATACTTTATGAGGGATGGCATGATCACTACAGCCCGGGGATGCGTGATCGGAAATCTGACCCTGGATGTGCGCAAGGTGGAAAACGAGATCGTGGAGTTTGCCCTGAAACAGTTAGGAATTGAGCCCATTTATCGCGTCGAGCCCCCGGGTAACCTGGAAGGGGGAGATTTTATGCCCGCAGGGGAGTTCGTGCTCCAGGGGCAAGGGCTTCTAAGCAACGAGGAAGGTGTGCACCAGCTTCTTCAAAACAAGGTATACGGTTTCGTGGAGGTGGCAGTGGTCAAGGATCCCAGAGCGCAAATGGACGAGATGCACCTTGACACCTATTTCAACTTCCTTTCCCGGAAGAAAGCGATCCTCTGCACTGATCGCCTCAAGAAGGAAGCTCAGCCGATCGTGGACGTCTGGGTGCCGGAAGGAACCCCTGAGGATTTCTCTTACCAGAAAAAGCGCACCTTGCCTTTCCCTCAGTATCTGGAGGAGAAGGGCATTAAGATCATCCCCTTCTCCAAGGAGGAGCAGGAAAATTTCGCTCCAAATTACCTCCTCTTACAGGAAAACTTTCTTGTGGGGGTAAGGGGGGCGGGTGAGGATTTCTGGAGGAGGATCAGGGAAGAGGGAGTAGAAGTGCACCTCTTGAGCTTCGAAGCTCTCACCGGAGGATACGGAGGGCCCCATTGCATGAGCCAGGTTATCCTCAGGGAATAAGGGAATCAGGAATAAAGAGCCCTTTTAAGGAAAGCCTCCAGGACGCTTGCGGCTTTTTTAATTGATAGGATTTCCACGAACTCGTCGGGCTGATGGGCTTGTAAAATGTTTCCCGGACCGAAGATCACAAAAGGAGGACAGGATTCGGGAAACATTGTGGGAAGATCGGTGCAAAAAGTCGCCGCTTTGGGGTTGTAGTCCTCAGCGGTAATTTCTCTATAAACCTTAAGAAACTCCTGAACCCAGGGATTGTTAAGGTCCGCGAGCATGGCCCGCTTGTAGGAGATTGTTTCCCAGGAAAACTTGCTTTCCGGGAGGGCATTCTTTCCGAGTTCTTCCATAATATGGATCACTTCCTTTTTTTGCTCTTCGTTCACCAGGCGGAAGTCAAGCTCAGCAAAACAGGTCTCAGGAACGATGTTCGGTTGCCTGCCCCCTTGAATTTTCCCCACATTCAAAGTGGTTCGGCCCATATGCTCAAGGGGCGGAAGAGCGGGCATTTTCTTTTCCAGCTCCAGGAGGAAGCGAGCTTGAGCCAGAATGGCATTTACGCCCTTCTCCGGAGTGGAGCCATGAGCCTCCCAGCCTTGAAAATGCGTCCTCGCCCAGAATTCGCCCTTTTCCCCGATCAGGGGGATTGCATCGGTGGGTTCGGCCACGAGAACGAAGAGGGCATCATCGAGGAGCCCGGCCTTACGGAAGGCCTCAGCGCCACGGTATTTGTTCTCCTCGTCGGCGGAAAGGAGGAGTTTTAAAGAGTAGCAGGGCTTTCCAGCCCTAAGGAATTTGAAAAAGAGATCAATGAGGACCGCTACCCCGGATTTCATATCGCAGGCTCCCAGCCCGAAGATCCTATCGTCACTCTCAATTGGCTCTAAGGGGTCAAAGGACCAGGAACCCAGGGGAGCTACTGTGTCCAGGTGTCCGGAAAGGATGAGTGACCCAGGGTGATCTCCCTCTAAAACCGCATAAAAGGAGGGTCTTCCAGGGGCGAAGGAAATCAGCTCACCATAAATCCCCTCTTTTGAAAAGAGCTCCACGAGATTTCGGCAGATTCCTTCCTCATTTCCTGGAGGGTTTGAGGTATCGATGCGGATCAGATCCTTCAGGATTGCGAGAGTCCGTTCCATACTCATTCTGGCCTCATGGAGAGAACTCTTTCCACTGCGAAGCGCACGAGCTTAACGCAGCATTCGTTGTGCACCTTTTCCTTATAAAGGCGAGCGCCTTCCGGGGTATTAAAGTCTATCCCGCTGAGCTCGAAGCAGTTAAGGGAACCAAAAGTTTCCAAAAAGGAGGTTATGAATTCCTGGGTCTTCCCATAGCAGGTCTCCTTGCGCTCCTGGGCTTGATTTCTGCCAAAAAGCAATCCCAGACCCATAATCGCACCGGTCACTGCGCCACAGACGCTTTTTGTGCGAGAGAAACCCCCTCCAAAACCGGTGGCAATTTTGGGGATAAGGTCGCTCTCCACACCAAGAAATTTAGATAGAGAGGCAATTGTGGACTCGGCACAGTTCAAGCCTCCGTCAAAAAGAGATTGAGCGTAATCCTGAATCTCGGACATAGCAATTCCTCCCTTTTGCTTTTAAAACTAAGATATTTTAGCGAAATTTGAGGGCTTTTTTCAGAATCGGTCTGGAATTTACTTCTATTTATTTTCGGAAACTGCTTGACAAACATCAGTTCGATTTTCTAAAATGCAATTGTAGTTGCACCGAAGTAATGGGCCTCTCCCGCCTGCTTCGGTCTACCGCACGAGAGCCAGGAGACCGCTCTTGGCTCTCGACTTATTTACAAATAAAATTGCCTCATGAAGGAATGGGCAAGGACCCTGGAAAGCCTGGAGAAAACGAAGAGCACCTCTTCCAAGGTGGAACTGGTGGCTTCTTACCTTAAATCAGGAGATCCAGAGGAGCTCGACCTGAAAGCCCGGTTTCTCTCGGGTCAGGCTTTACCCCTGGGAAGCCCTGATCCCTTAAACGTCGGCTGGAGCCTAATCCTGGAAGCCCTTTCCGAAATTCAGGCCCTGGAACCCGGATGGGAGAGCGTATACCGAGAATATGGTGACCTTGGAGAAGCCGTTTTTCGTGTTCTCGGGGAAAAGGGCTGGAAGGAGAGCGGTCCCCCGGTTAGTTTAAGGGAGCTTGGCGCCACCTTTGAGCAGGTTGCAACCATTAAGGGTAAAAGTTCCCGCCAGAGAAAGAAGCTCGCCCTCTTGAACCTTTTACCCAGGCTTTCCCCGGTTGAGGTCAAGTTTTTCCTCCGCTTAATTTTTGGGGATTTAAGGGTTGGGCTGAAGGAGAACCTGGTGGAGGTGGCAATATCCAGGGCATTCTCCGTGAGCCTCCCTGCAATCCGGAAAGCCAACCTGCTTTTAAGCGACATCGGTCAGGTCGCTTGCATGGCAAAGAAAAAAACGGTAGAACAGGCGGCTCTCATTCCGGGAAGGCCTTTCAAGTTCATGTTGGCGGAAACCGTTCTTTCGAGCGGAGAACTATTCCTCAAGGATTACAGAGAATACCTGGCTGAGGACAAGTATGACGGGATTCGGGCTCAACTTCACTTCAGTTCAGGCGTTATGCGGCTCTTTTCTCGGAACCTGGAGGAAATCAGCAGGCACTTCCTGGAAATAGCGCAGAGCATGACCGGTTTTCCGCATGAGGTTATTCTGGATGGGGAAATTGTAGCCTTCAAGGATCTTGTCCTCCCCTTTGCGATGCTCCAGAAAAGGCTGCACAGGGTTAAACCAGAAAAGGTACAGGAAGAGATACCGGTTTCCTATTTCGTGTTTGACCTCCTTTACCTGGACGGAAGGTCACTTCTTTATCAACCCCTGAGCGAGAGGCGGAGGCTCCTCTCTATCTTATCCCTTCCCAAACCTATCAGGATTGCCCATCAGGTAAAGGTAAGGAATGCCGAGGAGATGGAGGAAGCCTTCAGGAAATCCCGGACTAGGGGAAACGAGGGGCTGGTTTTAAAGGACCCGAAATCGCCCTACAGCCCTGGAAAAAGGGGAAGGCAATGGCTCAAGTACAAAAAGGAGCTCTCTACCCTGGACTGCGTCGTGGTCAAGGTGGAGTGGGGGCACGGGAAGAGGGCAGGCTTGCTCTCAGATTTCACCTTTGCCGTGCGGGACAGGCATGGGGCACTCTTAACCATCGGTAAGGCCTTCTCCGGACTGACTGATTCCGAAATTGAGCATCTTACATCCTGGTTCAGGGAGCATGTCCTCAAGGATGAAGGGTGGGGTTTGCTCGTGGAGCCAAAAATTATCGTGGAAGTGGCCTTTAACGGCATACAGAGAAGCTCTCGTCATAAAAGTGGCTTTGCCCTGCGATTCCCCAGGATTAAAAGGATTAGAGAAGACAAGACGGTCGAGGAAATAAGCACGCTGGAAGATGCCGAAAGGATTTATATGGAAGGAGGAAGATGATGGAGTTAAAGGAGTTCAAGAGTTTCAGGGAAAGAATGAACGAAAAAATCTTGAGCAGCGGTACCCTGGAGGTGAAACGCTTCTTTCATCTGGATTCCGAAGTTTACAAGGATGGGGCCCTCCCGGCAAGGGTGAAAGAGCTTCTGGGTTTGGTTGCCTCATTAGTTTTGCGTTGCAATGACTGCGTGCTTTACCACTTGATTCAATGTCACAAGGCCGGAATTACGGATGAGGAAATCTGGGAGGCCTGGAGCGTGGCTCTGATCGTGGGAGGCTCTATTGTCATCCCCCATCTCAGGGTGGCGGTGGATATGTGGCAGAAGATCAAGGAGGAAGCCAGGCTTACTTAATTTCGCTGGCCCTCCTTCCCTTCTTTTCTCTCAAAGAACGACCCAGGAGCACTCTTTCTGGAGTCAAAGGAAGTTCCCGAATCCTGCGCCCACAAGCCTGGAAAATGGCGTTGGCGATAGCCGCAGCGAGAAGCTCGTTCGTAGGCTCTCCCAGGCTTTTTGCCCCGTAAGGCCCGTAGGGATCGGGATTTTCCACAATTATGGGGGTCACTTGAGGAACATCGCAGGAAGTAGGAACCAGGTAGGTATCGAAATTTAAGGTTCTGGTGTAGCCCTCCTGAATTTCCACTTCTTCGAGAAGGCCGTACCCCAGTCCCATGGCCACTCCTCCATAAATTTGCCCTTCTGCTGTTTTGAGGTTAATCGCTTTTCCCAGGTCGTGGGCGGCAGCCACCCTGAGCACTCTGACCTTTCCAGTTTCTAAATCTACCTCCACCTCGGCGGCCTGACAACCATAAACGTACGTGAAGTAAGCGTTCCCCTGCCCTAATTCTTCATCCCAGGTAACCTGAGGAGCAACGTAGGTCCCATAAGCTAAAGGAGCGATCCCCATTCTCAGGGCTTCCTCTACCACTTTGGAAAAACTCAGGGAAAGATCGGGATTTTTTATGTGAAAAAACTTGCCCTCCCCCACCCCAATCTCCTCATGGGGAACACCCCAGAGGGAAGCCATAGCTTCCACTAACTTTTCCCTCAAAGAGATAGCGGCATTCCTCGTGGCGTTTCCCCCCATGATCGTTGAGCGGGAGGCTACGGCTGGGCCACTATCAGGAACAAACGCCGTATCCACTACATTCACAGTAATATCAGAAATGGGAACTCCCAGCTCCTCTGCCACAATCTGGCTTAAGACGGTCTTCAATCCCCCACCGTTATCAGAGACCCCGGTCGAGATGTAAATGCTGCCATCTGCTTGAGCGGAAATTAAAGCGTTGGCGTAGTCCAATCCCTCCGCTCCCAGACTGCATCCTCTAAAGGAAATTGCGAAACCAACACCTCTTTTTATAGGGCCCTCGCTTTTTTGCCCAATTTTCTCCCGATAATTGATCGCGGACAGGGCCTTATCCATCACCTCTTCCAGGGACACCACATGATCGTCCAGTTTTTGACCGGTAGCGGTGATAGAGCCCTGGCGGAAGATGTTGATACGCCTGAGCTCCACAGGGTCCATGTTCAATTCATGAGCGAGCTCGTCCATTAAGGACTCCACAGCAAAGATCACCTGCGGTGAGCCAAAACCTCTCATCGCTCCGGTGTAAGTGTTATTGGTATAAACGGCCAGGACATCGGTTTTCACGTGAGGTATCTCATAAGGACCGGTAGCCTGAACCGTGGACCTCCAGGTGACAAATGGGCTCTGGGAAGCGTAGGCCCCGGCATCCGCTACAATATAGATCTCCATAGCCTGGAGCTTCCCATCCCTGGTAGCCCCGACTTTGTAGCACATGTAATAGGGATGTCTTTTGTAGCTTTCAATGAAGGATTCCTCCCTGGTATTCACCATCTTAACCGGTTTTCCTGTCTTTAAAGCGAGCATGGCGGCTCTGGCTGCCATGATGTACATCACCTCGTCCTTTCCCCCAAAGGAACCACCCAGAGTTGTCTGGGTGATCTGCACTCGATTCAACTCCAAATTCAGGGCGCGGGCTACCATCTTTCTTGTGGAGAAAGGATTCTGTATAGAACCCAGAACCTGAACCCCCTTTAAATCTGGGGCGGGGATGGCAATACAGGCTTCTGGCTCGATATAGGAATGCTCCACGAACTGAGTACGATACTCCCGCTCAAGAACGATCTCGGATCGGGCAAATCCCTCCTTGAGATCCCCTTTTCTTACTCGGTGATGGTTTACGATGTTATCCCCTTTCTCCGGATGAAGTAAAGGGGCACCGGGTTTTAATGCCTCCAGGGGGTCGAAGACTCCGGGCAAGGGCTCGTATTCCACCTTGATTAACTCCAGGGCACGCTCAGCTATTTCCATGCTCTCAGCCGCTACCAGAGCGACCCCATCACCTAAAAAACGAACCTTTTCCCCGGAAAGCACATCCTGGTCCTCGATAACGGCTCCAATTTTTTTGCTCCCGGGGATGTCTTGAGCAGTGAGCACGGCGTGAACTCCTTTTAACTTTAAGGCTTCCTGAACATCAACTTTGGAAATTAAGGCGTGGGGAAATTTTGCCCGCAGCACTTTTCCGCAGAGCATTCCGGGAAAGGAGTAGTCAGCGGCGTATTTCTCCTGCCCCGTGACTTTTGCCAGGGAATCCACCCTTATCTGGGGAGTATTTACGACCTTGTAGGCCATGTTCAGGGATCCCTTAAAGCCTTTTTGATGGCCTCCGGAAGGACGGGGATTCTGGTGAACCTCACTGAAGTGGCGTCCCTCAAAGCGTTGAGGATAGCGGGAGCCACGCCGATCATGGTCATCTCCCCCACCCCCTTGGCCCCAAAGGGACCTGCGGGATCAGGCACTTCCACGATGATCGGTTTCACCTCACCGGGAGTGTCTTTGGCAGTGGGAATAATGTAAGTGCTGAAGTTGGGGGTTTTGATCCTTCCTTGCTCCAGCACGAATTCCTCCATTAAGGCGTAGCTAATTCCCATTAAGACCCCTCCCCCGATCTGACCCTCAACAATATCAGGGTTTATCGCCTTACCCAAATCCGTGGCCCCGATCACGCTCTTTACCTCAACTGTCCCCAGGTCCGGATCTACTTCTAATTCCACGATATTTGTGGTGTAGCCGTAGCTCTGATGAGGGATGCATTTCCCGTCAGGGCCAAAAGGAGTGGTGGGTCTCACGGTCTGGGTGCGGTAAAGGAATTCCCCTCGGATAAGGCCCCTTTTACCCTCAGCAATTTGCCTTTTCAATTCCTGGGCCGCTTCCAAAATTGCCCTCCCCGTCACGAACACAGAGCGAGAGGCAGAGTTGGAGCCTCCACTTTTCACCAAGGAGGTATCCGGTTGTACAAAGGAAACGGCCTCAAAAGGTACTCCTGTAGCTTCAGCGGCTATCTGACAGAGCGCCGTTCTGATCCCCTGTCCGGAATCGGTAGAACCCACTTTGACTTTCAATTCCTCAATTTTCCCAGATGCGGAAACTTGAGCTTCCAGGATCACATGGGCGTGGTCATCGAAGCCAAAGCTATATCCCACGTTTTTATACACGCAGGCTACCCCTCTTCCCCAGAGCTTCCCCTTCTCGTGTTCCTTTCTGGGGGGAGCAATCCAGCGGCCATCCTCGTGCTTCCATCCTGCCTCCAGCGCTGCGCGCCGCAGGGTCTCTTTGATTCCCACCCCTGGCGTGACAGGGTAACCCGTGGGCAAAATGGAGCCTTCATCAAGGAGGTTCTTCAACCTGAATTCCACGGGATCCATTTTCAAAGCGCGGCAGGCTTCATCGATTAAGCCCTCATAAATCATGGGAACCTGGGCGGAGCCAAAACCCCTCATAGCCATGGTCATTATATTGTTGGTGTAAACAGTGCGCCCCCGGACGCGCACGTTGGGAACATCGTAGGGGCCATTGGCGTAGGAAACGGCATTTGCCAGAACCACGATGGAGGTGGAGGCGTAGGCTCCGGCATCGGAGGTCAGGTCAATATCCATAGCGATTACCCTTCCCTCCCTAGTGACCCCAATTTTCCCCTTCATGTAAAAGGGGTGTCTCTTCCCATGCCCTCTGATGGATTCCTCTCTGGTATAAACTAACTTCACCGGTTTTCCCGTGCGGTAAGCAGCAAGGGCTGCGAGAATCTGGAGGGAAATATCCTCCCTTCCGCCAAAGGTGCCCCCCGCTTCCATTAATACCTCGCGAACTCGGTCCTCGGGGAGAGCGAGGGCATGGGCAATTTGGCGAATGTCGTCGTGGATCCACTGGGAGGCCACATAGACAGTGACCCTTCCCTCCTCATCGATTAAACCCACTGCCGCTTCCGGCTGGAGGTAGGCGTGCTCATTGAATGGAGTGGAAAGGTTAAGTTCCAAAACCACATCAGCCGAGCGCAAGGCTTGATCTACATCACCGTGATTTAAAAAGTATTCCTTGAGCAAATTGGACCCTTGCTCCTCGTGAACCAGCGGGGCGCTGGGCTTCAAAGCCTCGATGGGGTCAAAAACTCCAGGCAAGGGCTCGTATTCCACCTCAATTAGATCTCGAGCTTCCTCTGCGGCATCAGGGTTTTCTGCAATTACCAGAGCCACAGGATCCCCCACCGAGCGCACCTTCTTTCTGGCGAGAACGGCCTGGTCATAAATGTAAATCCCGTATTCGTTCACAGGAACGTCCCTGTAGGTCAGAACTCGAACTACGCCGGGAACGTGCTCCGCCTTGGAGGTATCGATCCTCTTAATCAGAGCATGGGGCTCAGAGGAAAAAAGAACCTTGGCGTGAAGCATACCTGGAAAGTTCAAGTCGCCCGGGAAAAGCGCCCTTCCAGTAACCTTGGCCAAAGCGTCCAATCGCGAAAGAGGCTGGCCTACATATTTAAAATCGGTCATCCAGTTTTCCTCCCTGGAGGTTTCTCCTTTCGATTTTATAACCCGCTTTTGGCCAGGGCAATAGATGTCCAACAAAAAAGAAAATGAAATTTTTACTTTATTTTTATTCAAAAGGGCTTTAACACTTGAAAAAATCCCCAAAAATTTGACAACCTCCTTTTCTTTGGTTTATCCTTGCCACCATGCTGAAAAAACGGATAAATATTGCTACAATACTGGTCTTCTTGCTGCTTATATTGCTGTTTCTAAGCACGAAAACCTGGGCTGTTCCAGAGATTTACCCTCTCCAAAGCAGGACGGAGGGAAAAACAGGCATGAGCCTGAATTCTTCCTCTCAGGAAGCCACTGCTTCCCCCTCGCTTGCCGTTTTCACTACCAGCACCCCAAGTTACATTCCCCCAAAAGTAAAACTGGAGGAGGTGCTAAAAGAAATCAAAAAGGACCCGTATTTAGATCAGGACATCGTTTCCACTTATCATCCTGAGGGGTGTCTGGAGTTCGTGTATGCGGTCTACGATAAGGCGGGTCTGGAAGTAAGCGAGATGCTTAAGAAGTCGATTCAGGTTCCCGAGCCTGAAGATGGTGATTTAATAAAGATTACAAGCTCTGTCTTTTATGGTTTGCCCCACTGGGGTATTTACTACAACGGGCTTGTTTACCACAACTGGAGCTCATTCCGGGCTGAGCCATATCAGTATTTTAAGGACAGGTACGCCTTACCCTCTTCGCCCATTATCATTTACCACCCCGTGCTCAAAAACTCTGGTTCCTTAACCTCTCTCTTTCGCTGATCGGCTTTCCTTTTTTCGGGTCATAGGAACGGCAGGAACCATCCTGAGTATAAACGGACACTGTTCCTAAAGCACAGGGCCTTCCCTTCAGGTGTGGGGCATCGAAAATTCCTTTTTCCACGACCTGGGCCAGGACTTCCACATCAGTAAAGGGATCCTCCGTTTTTCCCCTCAGAGAGCGGATGGTTTCCAGGAGGAAATGGGCATCCTCCAGGAGTTCCTTCTTTCTTCTTTGAACCCTGGGGTCGAGGGAGAGGGAAGGGGAATCGTTGAGCAGGTTACGCAGGACACCTCGAGCAATCTTGACGCTCTCTATCAGCTCCTCGGGGGTGACGGCATGATCTCCTTCGCAATACCCCACTATGTGCAGAATCTGCGGTTTCAGCTCTAGAGAGATCGAGGTGGAGGCGGCGAGTTGCCCTTTTGCGATGTAGGGATCCGGAGAAAAATGCGCTAACCCTGCTCTAACCATATGCACAATGCGGAAATTTTGATCTTCCAGAGTACTTATCAACTCCTTCTGGGCAAGCATCTTCCCCAGGTCGTAAACTGCGGTCGTTTCCGGTGGGGTGTTGAACATGTACTGCTGCACGTAGACCGTTACTCCAGATTTCTTTGCAATGTAGGCTCCGAGGTAGGCGTCGGTGATAGCCACTGCATCGGGAGCATAGCGCAGGGACCACTGGTGAGGATCGTTGACCTCAAGAGGAATTTTCCTCTCCCCGTACCAGCGCATTACCTCAAGATTTTCCGCAATGGCTTCTCGAAGGGGCCTTTTGGACCGACCGTCAAGTTCGGAGTACCAGAAAATGGGAACGGCGCCGAAAGCATTGTTTATCAGCCGCACCGTCATCTCAGCCCATTTCAGAAGATCCCTTGTTCCGGCATAACATCTTAAAAGGGGGTAATTTCCACAGCGCGATTCCTCATAAATCCTGATCAAATCCTCCTCTGAGCGCAGGGGCACTCCTCCCGCCCCATCTAACCTGTGATCCATTTCCTGAGGACGGAAAAAGCTCTCCTGGGCATTTTGATCAGGCCCTAAGGAGATAATATCCACGATCCCTGCCTGGGCGATTCTTCTTACGCCCTTGATGGTTTCTTCAAGATCTGGAAGGCCAAAGTGGTGCCTGATCAATGGATAGGGAGATAGGTAATCAATACGCTCTACAAGATTCTGAGGGGGGATGGAGGCCCTGCTTAAAAACTCCTCCCCGGCAAGGAAGGACTTTAGCTCCTCAAGAGGCTCGAGGCCGGAAAAGACCCTTTGGAAAATCCCCGACTTTTTTGCCAGCTCCGCCACCGGGGGTGTTCCTCCAAAAAGGAAGATTTTGTCCTGGAGTCCGTACTTCAAAATGAGTTCTTTCAGTTGAAGGAACAGGCTCGATGCGCTTTCCGGCGAGAGGCGATAGCTCACGGCCACGGCATCCGCCCTTTCTTTCACGGCGGCTTCGAGGAGCTGAGCTACGGGGATGGCTACCCCTAAACTTACGGTCCTGTGCCCGGCCTCCTCCGCCAGGCGGAAAAAATTTAAGAGCCCGGCGATATGCACATCGTTCCCAACGGCAGCACCCACGATCTTCATTACCAGAAGCCTCCGGACTCCACAAGGTCATGGAGTTGATCAGCGGTCAAATCCTGGATTCCCAGCTTTTCCACAGTCCTTCCCTGAGCCCAGTAATCTGTTTGGTGGAGAACGGAGGCCAGATGAATCAGGGCCTGGATCGTGGGCACCGGAACCCCGAATTTTTCCCCTAAAGAGGCGATGGGGACAAGGCTCATGGGCACATCCTCACTGAGGTAGCGAGTCTGGAGCGTGGAAGGAGCGTTGATCCCGTAATATCCTTGATTATTCTGCATGGCCTCATAGAGATTGCTACCTGTAGCGTCGTAGGCGACTTCCAGCCATTCTACTGCAGAGATCGCCTGAACTTTAAGGGCTTTTGCCACTTCCAGGCGCTCGCGATCCACTGCCTCAAGGATTCGGGAAGTAGTGGGGGAGTTGCCCTCGATGTAATATTGAAACTCGCCTCGCTCGTTCTCAATCCGTGCGGCATTGAGGATGGTCAAGGTAGGATGGAAAACGGAACCGATGTTATCCAAGCTGGTTTTCAGGACATTTTCCCCTTTGACGAATTCCGGAAAGGCTTGCCTGATAAGCTGAAGTGCCTGATTTGTGTCGGTGTTTGGCAAAGCGGCCACCGGAATGGAATTCTTAATTCGGTAAATGTGCACCTGGGCCGGGTTTAAAGCCCGAGAGGCATAAATGAAGGTTTGGGCTTCCGCCACTATCACATCAGCCCTGCAACCCTCCTCTTTAAGGACATTGCGAAACTCTATTGCCCCACAGGTCCGTCCCGGGTTTAAAAGGATAATTTGCCCATCCTCTAAATACGGGGCAACTTTTTGAGCGATAAAGGCGTGGCCGTTTGCAGGAACCACAACCATTAGCACATCAACCCCTTTTATGGCTTCCTCGGGGTTTGTGGTGGCAATGGAAATCGGAGCAAAACCCTGTACCTGTCCCGTTACTTCAATTCCACCTCTGGCGATCACGGGATTTAAACGAGGCTGGCTGCGATTGTAGAGGTTGACCTCATAGCCTTTCAATACCAAATGGGCAGCCATTGCTAAACCACCATTACCAGCCCCCAGCACGCAAAATTTAGGCTTCTTCATAGTTTCCCCCCTTTATAAGAGAATATCTACTCCTTATTTTATAAGACGTATTTAAGGAGCCTGGTAATCAGTCCGGAAAGCCAGAAGGTATTAAAGCTCTACTTTTTTCTCGTCAAGGGCTTCCTTGCCCTTCTGGATGAATTGCTGGGTTTCTTTCTTTATGGCCTCAGGAACCTTCTCAGCTTTCTCCTTTAGCTCCAGAAATTTATCCTTCAGCATTTCACGGGTTTCCTCGCCAGATTGGGGGGCAAATAATAACCCCAGTCCAGCGCCGATAAGCCCTCCGACGATAAAGCCAATCAGAAAATCGACTTTGCTTGACAAATCAAATCACCCCCGTTTCAGGATTATTATATTATCCCCGATTAATCCGGGGATGGCAACGAGGCATCTTTTAAAAATTTGCCTAATTGTTTAGAATGCCATAGTTGAATCAATATGAAAAAATTGATTATTACCGAGAAACCGAGTGTTGCTCAGAGTATTGCCAAAAGCCTTGGCGGCTTTAAGCATAAGGATGATCATCTGGAAAGCAAGGATTTCCTGGTTACCTGGGCTCTTGGGCACCTGGTGACCCTCCAAGAACCGGAGGATTACGACAAAAAGTACAAATACTGGACCCTGCAACACCTTCCCATTATTCCTGAGACTTTTAAATTGAAGGTGATCAAGGAAACGGCTACACGCTTCCGCGCTATTTCCAGGCTGCTTAAGAGCAAGGAAGTTGAAGCCGTGATCAACGCCTGCGATGCTGGGAGGGAAGGGGAGTTAATTTTCCGCCACATTTATGAAAAAACCGGAGCCACCAAGCCGGTCTTTCGTCTCTGGCTTTCCTCAATGACGGAAAGTGCCATTAAGGATGGTTTTCAAAAATTGAGGCCCGGTTCCGAGCTGGAACTTCTGGCTCAGGCCGCAAAATGCCGGGCGGAAAGCGACTGGCTCGTGGGTATAAATGCCACCAGGGCCTTCACGCGCAGGTTTGGTACTCTACTTTCTGTGGGCAGGGTTCAAACTCCTACTCTGGCCATTCTCGTGTCCAGGGAAAGGGAAATTCAGGCTTTTGTCCCGGAGAAGTATTATGAGTTAATCGCCATTTTTGGGGCGGAGGAAGGAAATTATCAGGGAAAGTGGTTCTCGGAGGACAAGGATCGATTTCCCTCAATGGAGGAGGGAATGAAAGTCCTTCACCTGGTTCAAGGGAAAACCGGAAAGATCACCCTTCTCGAAAAAAAGGAGTCCCGGCAGATCCCTCCCCTTCTCTTCGATCTCACCGAACTTCAGAGGGAAGCAAACAGGAAATATGGCTTCACTGCCCGGAGAACGCTCAATGCCGCCCAAAATCTCTACGAGGAGCGCAAGCTGATTACCTATCCCCGCACAGACTGCCAGTACCTGGGATCGGATATGGTTCCTCAGCTCAAGGAAATTATCTCCTGCCTCAATTTGCCTCCCTGGGAGAGTTTCGCTCAGGCTCTTTTAGGTATGGATCGGCTTCCCATCACCAAGAGGATCGTGGACGACTCCCGCCTAACTGACCATCACGCCATCATACCCACTCCGGTCAAGCCAGACCTGAAATCTTTAGGGAACGACGAAAGCAAAATTTATGACCTCGTGGTGCGCAGGTTCCTCGCGGTCTTCTTCCCACAGGCGGTCTGGGAGGTAACCAGAATTATTACCGAAGTGGAAAAGGAAAACTTTAAAACGGAGGGGAGAAAGCTCGTGGAACCTGGCTGGCTACAGATTTACGAGCCTCCTAAATCCGATCTTCTCCCGGATCTTAAAGAAGGGGAGCGTGTACAGGTGGAAAAGGCGGAACTCCTCGAGAAAGAGACCTCCCCTCCGCCGAGGTACTCCGATGCCACTTTGCTCTCAGCAATGGAGGGGGCTGGAAAATTATTAGAAGATGAAGAATTAAGGCAAGCTATGAAGGACAGGGGGCTGGGAACTCCGGCTACCAGGGCAGCAATCATCGAACGCCTGATCGAGGTGGGATACTTGGAAAGAGAGGGAAAGGCCCTTGTCCCTACTCCCAAAGGGGTAGAGCTTATTAGGGCTATAGAATCCATCCCCATAAACGAGCTTGTCTCCCCGGAACTCACCGCGGAATGGGAATGGAAGTTGATGCGCATAGAGAAGGGTGAGTTCACCCGGGATCAATTCATGGCGGGAATAATAGACCTTACTAAGGAAATAGTGGAGAAAGTCAAAGGGATCAGCGGAGAAAAGACGACTCAAATGAGAGCTGCCACTTCCAGGGTAATCGGAAAGTGCCCTGTCTGCGGTGGGGAAATCAGGGAGAACAAAGCAGCCTACTCCTGCTCTAACTGGAAAACAGGCTGCAAATTTGTGATCTGGAAAAAAATAGCGGGTAAAACAATCACCAGGAAGCAGGCTCAGGTTCTCCTCGAGAAAGGAAAAACCGGGATCATTTCTGGTTTTAAGTCCAAAAAGGGAAAGGCCTTTCGGGCAATGCTGGAACTGGAGAACAATACCGTGGTGTTGAAATTTCCCGAGAATCATTCCAGGGCTCAGGAAAAGGAGGAAGAGGCCAAATGACAACCTTTCAGGTAATTTTTTTAGGAATAGTCCAGGGCCTGACGGAATTCCTGCCTATTTCCTCCTCCGCTCACCTGGTGCTTGTGCCCTACCTTCTAAAGTGGGACTACCCTCCAGTTGCCCTGGTTGCCGCCCTTCATTTTGGCACTTTTCTTTCTCTGCTTGTCTATTTTTTTCCTGAGGTCTTAAAGCTCCTCAGGGGATTCGCCCTGAGTTTCTCTAAGGGAAGAAGGTCCTCTGCGGAAGAGAAGCTCTATATCAGGCTTTCCTGGCTGATAATAATTGGCACAATCCCTGCGGTGGTCGCCGCTTTGCTCTTTAAAGGTCAGATCGAGAATACGTTTAAAGCCGCTACAGTCCCCAGCGTTTTTCTTCTTCTAACAGGAGTTCTCCTGGCACTGGTTGATACCTTCAGTAACCCTTCTTTAAACATGGCCTCTCTTAATCCTTTCAAGGTGCTGCTGATTGGAGCCTTTCAGGGCCTGGCACTTCTGCCCGGGGTTTCCCGCTCCGGAGCCACCATCTCCGCGGGGCTAATTGTGGGGTTGAAACGCGATGAAGCCGCCCGCTTCTCTTTCCTTCTCTCTCTTCCCATAGTTGTAGGGGCCACTATCTTGGAAATCTCTTCCTTGAGTTTCGAGGGCTTGAGCTGGGGCCAATTTTTAATTGGAGTTGCTGTCTCAGCACTTGTGGGAATCCTGTGCATTCATTATTTCCTGAAGTTCTTAAAAAGGAGCCGCCTGATCTGGTTTGCTATATACTGCTGGCTTTTCGGGCTTTTCGCCCTTTTGAAAATATTTGTTTTCTAAGGAGGAGCTATGAAGGTCTATATCTCTGCGGATCTTGAGGGGATCTCGGGTATGGTCTCCTGGGATCAAATGAAGGAAGACACCCCTGAATACGCTAAGGCCGTGGAGCTGATGCTCAAGGAAGTGAACGCCTCTGTAGAGGGGGCAGTCAAAGGAGGAGCAAGCGAGGTTTTGGTCAACGACTCACACGGCTACATGAGGAACCTGCCCATCGAGGGACTCCATCCAAAAGCAAATCTGATCTCGGGATTCATAAAGCCCCTATCCATGGTTCAGGGCGCGGAGGGCGCAGACCTGGCTTTTTTCATCGGATACCATGCGGGAGTGGGAACCAGGGCCAGCATTTGCGACCACTCCTATTCCTCAGGCTCCGTATTCCGGCTTTCAATAAACGGGAAGGATTTCTCAGAGACAGCGATTAACGCCGCGGTCTGCGGTCATTTTGGGGTCCCCGTGGGTTTGGTCACCGGCGACCAGGAAACCGTGAACCAGGCAAGGGTAATCCTGCCAGGCGTTCTCACGGTCGCCACTAAAGTTGGGATTACTCGTTTTGCTGCTTCCTGCAGGCATCCCCTGGAAGTACGCAAGGAAATTGAGGAAAAGGCACAAGCTGCCCTGATCAAGTTTAAAGAGGGAGGATTCCAGCCTTTCCTGGTGGAGACCCCGGTGACTATGGAGATCACCTTCATGCAAACTGCCAAAGCTGATGTAGCGGAACTTCTCCCAGGAACTGAACGCCTGGACGGAAGGACTCTTATCTACAGGGGAAAAGATATCCTGGAGGTATACCGCGCTCTTCAGGCCTTGCTCTTTTTAGCCCGATCAGTTTCCTGAAGGGGTCATCAAGCTCTCTGGCCTTCCCAAAAATTTTTAAAAAATTTACGTAAATTGGGAATAAAATTTTACGTAAAAATGTAAATAATTTTGGGAGAGGTCAATATGGCAAGGAGCCAGGAACCAGTATACACAATATCAGTGGCTGCGCGCCTCGTGGGCGTCAGGCCAAGAACGTTACGCCTCTATGAGGAAATGGGCTTGATTTGTCCTAAGAGGCGAGCCACTGGGCACCGACTCTATAGCCAGGAGGAGATAGAACGCTTGATTTTTATCAGGCAACTCTACGAAATAAAGAGGATCAACCTTGCAGGGATCAAGTTCCTCCTGGAACTGGTGGACAGGCTCCAAATCGAGCTCGACTCTCTCCTTAATTTAGATTTCCAGAAAAGGAGGGATGAGCGATGACCAGCATTATGAGATGGGATCCATTTGCGGAGCTGGCTTCCTTCCGGGAAGCGATGAACAGGCTCTTTGAGGACGTGTTCTCTCGTAGGTCCCTGGCCTCGGAATTGACAACCGAGACCGTTTGGGCCCCGGCGATCGACATGTACGAGACCGATGAAGAAGTAGTTGTCAAAGCCATGCTTCCTGGTTTGAAGAAGGAGGACCTGGAAGTCACCTTCTCCGACGACGTCTTAACCATCAAGGGGGAGACCAAACGGGAGACCGAGACCAAGAAACGCAATTACTACCACAAGGAATTGGCCTATGGGCAGTTTGCCAGATCCATAGCTCTTCCTGTGACCGTAAAACCCGAGCAGGCCAAGGCTGAGTTCAAAGACGGGATTCTGGAGATACACATCCCCAAGGCCGAGGAAGCCAAACCCAAAGTCCATAAGCTGGAAATCAAGTAACCTTCCCTGGGGCTGGGGAGATCTCCCCAGCCCCAAACTGGCTCATTAAAAGGAAAAGATGGAATTTAAGGATTATTACAAAATACTGGGCGTTCCTCGGGACGCTGATGAAAATACGATAAAAAGGGCGTACCGGGAACTGGCAAAAAAGTACCATCCGGATTTGAATCCCGGAAATAAAGCGTCCGAGGAAAAGTTCCGGGAGATTAATGAAGCCTATGAGGTGCTCTCAGATCCTGAGAAAAGGGCCAAGTACGACCAACTGGGAGCTAACTGGGAAGAGCTTTCCCAGAGAGTGAAGTACACTGGCCCCGAGGCTCCTTTTGGCTTCGACTTTGATTTAGGAAATGCCCCATTCTCAGAGTTCTTCCGGGTCTTCTTCGGTAATGGAGGTTTTGATGTTCCGGGATTCACCCAAACTCGAACCAGAAAAGCGAGAAAGGGAGAAGACATCCATACCAGCGTGGAGATCACACTGGAGGAGGCATTTCGGGGGTCAACCAGAACAATTGAGTATTCCCTTGGGGGGAAAAGGAAAACTCTGGAGGTGAAAATTCCTCCAGGAATTGAGCCCGGAACCAAAATCAGGTTAAAGGCACAGGGTTACCCCTCTCAATTTGGAGGTCAACCGGGCGACATGTACCTGGAAGTAAAGGTTGCTCCTCATCCCTACTTCCAGTTAAAAGGGAAGGATATTTACCTGGAGGTACCGGTGACTCTCACAGAAGCTATGCTGGGAGCAAAAATCGAGGTTCCCAGCCTCAAAGGGAAAGTGCTCCTGAATATTCCCCCTGAAACCCAGAACGGCACCACCTTCAGGCTTAAGGGTTTAGGATTACCCCCTACCGGCGACCAGTACGTGAAAGTGAATGTAGTCCTTCCTCAAAATCTGACTGCCGGAGAAAAAAGGTTGTTCGAGGAGCTCAAAAAATACGAAAGAACCAACCCCAGAAAGCATTTGGGGTTGTAATAAAGGAGTTGAAAAAATGAATCTGGAAAAATTCACAATTAAGGCTCAGGAAGCATTAGAAGGGGCGCGGACGGTTGCGGAAAGCAAAAACCATCAAACTCTGGAACCCGAGCACCTTTTATATAGTTTGCTCAAACAGAAGGACGGCGTAATCCCACCGCTTCTGGGAAAAATTGGGGTAAACGAAAAAGTGTTTCTTCAAACCCTGGAGAGAGAACTGGATGCCCTGCCTAAAGTTTATGGCTCAGGTCAGATGTACCTGGGAAACAGGCTGCGGAATGTGCTTCAGAGGGCGGAGTTTGAGGCAGAACAGCTCAAGGATGAGTTCATTTCCACGGAGCACCTCCTTCTGGCGATGTGCGAGGACCCCAACCTCCTGAAGCTCTTCCAACCCTCAGGGATCACCAGAGAAAGCGTCCTTCGGGCTCTGGCTCAAATCCGAGGAAGCCACCGGGTTACCGACCAAACCCCTGAGGAAAAATACCAAGCCCTGGAGAAATACGGCCGGGATCTCACGGAGCTCGCCCGCAAGGGAAAACTTGACCCCGTAATTGGCAGGGACGAGGAAATCCGTAGGGTAATCCAGGTCCTCTCCCGGAGGACGAAGAACAACCCGGTACTGATCGGGGAACCAGGAGTGGGAAAGACAGCCATCGTGGAGGGCCTGGCTCAGAGAATTGCCTCAGGAGATGTCCCTGAAGGCCTGAAGAACAAAAGGGTGATCGCCTTAGACATTGGTGCATTGGTAGCGGGGTCTAAATTCCGCGGGGAGTTCGAGGAGCGCATGAAAGCGGTGCTCAAGGAAGTAACCTCGAGCGAGGGAAATATCGTCCTCTTTATCGACGAACTTCACACCTTAGTGGGCGCTGGAGCAGCGGAGGGGGCGGTAGACGCCTCCAACATGCTCAAGCCAGCTTTAGCTCGAGGCGAGCTCAGGGCCATCGGTGCTACCACCCTTGATGAGTACCGGAAGCGGATTGAAAAGGATCCCGCTCTGGAGAGAAGATTTCAGCCAGTATACGTGGGGGAACCCTCAGTTGAGGATACTATTGCCATCCTCCGCGGCCTGAAGGAGCGTTACGAGGTACACCACGGAGTCAAGATTAAAGATTCGGCCCTTGTGGCTGCCGCAGTTCTATCCAACCGCTACATTACTGACCGCTTCCTTCCGGATAAGGCTATTGACCTTGTGGATGAGGCCGCAGCCAGATTGAGAATGGAAATTGACAGCCTGCCCACGGAATTGGATGAAGTGGAAAGGAAGCTAAGGCAGTTAGAGATTGAGCGTCAGGCGGTCAAGAAAGAGAAGGATGCTGCTTCCCAGGCTCGGCTTGCAAAAATCGAGGAGGAAATCCAGGAACTCAAGGAAAAGGCCATGAGCATGAGAGCTCAATGGCAGAGGGAGAAGGAAATTCTGAATCGGATGCGCGAGCTCAAAGAAAAAATTGAGCAGACCCGAACCGAAGAACAACAGGCGGAGCTCAGGGGAGATTGGGACAAAGCTGCAGAACTTCGCTTTGGCGTAAGGCTCTCACTTCAAAAGGAGCTGGACGAACTCAACAAGCAATTTTCCGAAATGGAGAAAGACAGGAGGATGCTTAAGGAGGAAGTGGACGAGGAGGACATCGCGGAAATCGTCTCCAAATGGACCGGCATCCCCGTCACCCGTTTGATGGAAGGAGAAATGCAAAAGTTGATTACTATGGAGGAGAGACTGGGCCAGAGGGTTGTAGGGCAGGATGAGGCCATCGTTGCCGTTTCCAATGCTGTACGCCGCGCGCGCTCCGGACTGGCCGATCCCAACAGGCCCATCGGCTCCTTCATTTTCATGGGCCCTACCGGAGTGGGAAAAACTGAACTCGCTCGGGCTTTAGCGGAGTTCCTGTTCGATGACGAAAAAGCCCTGATCCGGCTTGATATGTCCGAGTACATGGAGAAGCATACGGTTTCTCGGCTGATCGGCGCTCCTCCCGGATATGTGGGCTACGAAGAAGGAGGCCAACTAACCGAGGCAATTCGTCGCCGTCCCTACTCGGTAGTGCTCTTCGATGAAATTGAAAAGGCTCATCCCGACGTGTTCAACGTCCTGCTTCAGATTCTGGACGATGGGAGACTAACGGATGGGCAGGGTCGGACGGTGGATTTCAAAAACACTGTGCTCATCATGACTTCCAATATCGGCAGTCAGTACATTCAGGAGCTGAACGATGACCCTCAGGTGATGAGAACCAAAGTCATGGAAGCTCTTCGGGCCCATTTCCGCCCCGAGTTCCTCAACCGGATAGACGAGGTCATCATCTTCAACCGCCTGGGCAAAGAGGAGATCAAGAAGATCGTGGATATCCAGCTGAACAGGGTTAGGGAGCGCCTGGAAAGCAAAGGGATGAGCCTTGAGGTCACAGACACTGCCAGGGAGCTTCTTGCCGAGTTGGGATTTGACCCCGTATTCGGCGCCAGACCGCTCAAGCGGACAATTCAGAAGGAAATCCTGGACAAATTGGCGCTGAAAATTTTAGAGGGCGAGTTCCAGGAAGGGGACACGATAGTTGTGGATGCAAGCGGTGGCGAATTCATATTCGAAAAGAAGGCCCTTTCCTAAATTCAGGTGCCAATTACGGTCACGGTAACCTGACGGCGACGGGGCCCGTCCATTTCCAGAAAGAACACGCTTTGCCAGGTGCCCAAATCAAGGCTCCCTTGAAAAACCGGTAGGGTGCGGGAATTACCAATAATCAGGGACTTCAAATGGGCATGGGCGTTGACCCCGTGGCTCCAGCCAGTCCTGGGAACCCAGGAACTCAAAAGCTTCAAGAAGTCCTGAATCAGGCCGGGCTCGTTCTCGTTCACAATGATTCCAGAGGTGGTGTGCTCGGAATGAACGTGGCAGATCCCGTTCTCTATTTTGCTTGAGCGCACCACCTTTTCCACCTGGTCGGTGACGTCCACAAGCTCTTGGCTTGCCGAGGTGTTAATAAAGAAAGTTGCCCTGTAAACCATGTTTCCTCCTTTAAAACATATCGTAATCCCCGGAAGTAATGTACCAGCTTTCCGGTTTAGAAAACTCTTCCACCTTGAGGGAGCCGTCCGGGGAAATTGCGATCAGCGGCTGGTGCCTGGAGCGCAACCTGAAACCTAACTTTTTAAAAACCGGGACGAAGGGGGAATGAGGAAGAATCCAGGAGGCTACAATCGCTGCACCCTGGGATCGTAGATGTTCCAGGACCAGGGTGAGGAAAATTTGTGCGATCTCCGGGTCCCAATCCTTTACGAAAAATTCCCCGATGGAACCTAAGGGGTACTGAAGCTTTACTAAGTGTAGAACGGCCACTCCTGCAATTTCCTCATCCCCTTCTCTTTTCAAAAAGTAGGCCTGGTATTCCCCGGAGGGGTGATCCAGGTACCTCCAGTTCATGTACTGGCTGGTGCGATCCACCATCAAGGGGAAACGGTTCCGAATTGTCTCCCAGAATTTATCGTAAGAGGTATCAAATCTCTCTACCTGCACCAGAGAAAAATTCTGGCTCCTTCTACCCTTGCCAAAGAAATAAATCTGGACCAAAGGGTAAGCTATCCACCCTAATAAAGAACAAAGGGCAGGGCTTTTTAAACGGGCCCTCAAAGCGGAGGGGAGGTTCAGTACTTTAATGTAGCGGTGTACTCTGGTTATGTCCACCCAGCCCAACTTCCCTACATAGGCCTGGTAGGAATTGCGATTGGGGAAACCATAAAACAGGGGCGTGCTTCGCCGTTTTCCCTCCTCCAAAGTGAGCCGGGCTAGACGGCCGAAAATGCCCCTTCCTCGGAATTGAGAGTCGGTCATGGTATCCACGGATTGAGCACCAAGGAAGCGGCGCTCTCCGCATTTCATCGGGACATAGAAAAGGGCCTCCTGACCAATTACCTTTCCCTGGTGACGAGCCAGGGCGATTATGGGCGGAGGAAAGGGAGACCACTCGTATTCCCATTTCCATTCCTCAAGCGTGCGGGGAATTTTAGGAAATACTGCGCGAAAAAGGTCGAGGATCTGTTCTTCCTCCCCGCTTTTGTAAAACCCGAACTCGATTTCATTCATGTTCATTTTGAATTGAAAACCCCTTTCCTGGACCCTCTTTTGGCTTCAAGCTTACATAAGTATAAAATATAGAGAAATTCTTAAGAAAAAGAAAACAGAAAAAATGAGAATTCCAGATTACCACATTCATCCGGATTTTAGCTTTGACGCCCGGGGCACAATCAGAGACTATGCGCAGTTTGCTCAGGAAAGAGGGCTTGAGGAAATCTGTTTCACCACCCACCTTGACCTGGACCCTGTACGGGCTCCGAAGGAGGGGTGGGTAAGGGTAAACGGGAGCAGAGTACCTAATAGGGATACTCGCTGGGTGCACAAGTACATTGAAGAAATCGAGGAGACCCGGGAGCTTTTCCCCAATGTAAAGCTCAAAAGGGGGCTGGAAGTAGACTATTTTCCGGGTGTAGAAAGTCTGCTTGAACCCTTTCTCCAATTTCCCTGGGATTACCTTTTAGCATCTGTCCACTGCATCCAGCATCTAGCCGTAGCCAATGAGAAAGAGGGAGCTCAACTTCTATCCTTAATGGACCCGGAAAGGATTGCTTTGGAGTTTGCTCATCAGGTAAAAAACGCCATCCAATCCGGCATTTTTAACGGCCTGGCTCACCTGGATTATTTTAAGCGGCAAAGTAATGCCTGGTTCAGGGAAAAATTCCTTTCGGCCTTAGAGCCTCAACTCAAGGAAATACTGACCCTCCTGAAGGAAAGGGGAATGGCCTTAGAGATTAACGCCCGGGCCATATTCAGGTACAATTTAAAGGAGCCTTTTCCTGGCCCTGAGATTCTCTCTTTGGCCTCCTCTCTGGGTCTGGAGATGATCACCTTCGGGTCTGACAGCCATAACCCGTTAGAGCTTGCTTTAAAATTCGACACGTTACTTGCTCTGGCGATGAAGGCGGGATTCAAGGCGGTGTATACTTTTAAAGGAGGAAAAATTGAGAAAGCAATTCCTTTCTCCCAAATTACACCTCTCCTCCCTCCCTACCCCGCTTGAGGCTTTGAAGAATCTTCAAGCAGAGTTGGGCCTGGAGCTATACATCAAAAGGGACGATCTGACAAGCGTTGGAGGAGGCGGGAACAAGGTTAGGAAATTAGAGTTCTTGTTGGCTGATGCCCTTGCTTGTGGTGCCAGGACTTTGTTGACCATAGGTGCGCTTCAATCCAACCACTGTCGCCAGACAGCTCTCCTCGGTGCCAAACTTAACTTGGAGGTACACCTTGTGCTCATGGGAGAGATGCCGGATTCCCGTCAAGGGAACCTTTTTCTCGATCGCCTTGCCGGGGCGCGCATTCACTTTACGGGAAGGGAAAGGGGCGAAGGTCAGGCTTATCTGGAAAGGCTTTTTGAGGAATCGAAACAAAAGGGCTTAGAACCTTATGTTATTCCCTACGGGGGATCAAACGAACTGGGAGTTCAGGGTTACATTGCCGCCTGGTTGGAGCTAGAAGAACAAGCAAAGGAGAAGGGGCTGGAGTTTGACTTTGTGGTGCTCCCTGCCTCCTCAGGAGGAACGATTGCGGGAATCTTGATAGGCCAGGCATTGACCGGCTCTCACACAACAAGCATCGGGATAAGCGTCGGGCCTTCAAAAGGTGAGCTTGAGCGGGAAATTATTGAACTTGCTCAAAGGACAATTAAAAAGCTCAATATCCAGGTTCCCATTCCCGACTTTTGGCTCTTAGATGAGTTCATCGGCCCGGGTTACGGCATTCTGGATCAGGAGACTCAGGAGGCCATTAAGGTAATGGCCCGAAAGGAAGGGCTCCTCCTTGATCCGGTGTACACCGGGAAAGCCTTTAAAGGGCTTCTGGCCCTGGCCAAAAGAAAGGAGATCAAGGGCAGAGTGCTCTTCTGGCATACAGGAGGAATCCCTGGCCTCTACGCCTATGCCTCCATTTTCTGAAACTGATTCCATTTCTTATATTAAGAAAGAAGGGGTTAAAGATGAGAAAATTGTTTTCTGCAACCCCTGAGGAAATCCTCCGGGGAGAAACTACTGATATCTACTTCCAACGCACGATGGAAATCCTTAAGGCCAAAGGGCTGGAGGAGACCGAGGTTCTGGCGGAAATTTTTCCCACTCAGGATGGTTTGCTCTGCGGAACTGAGGAAGTGAAACACCTGCTTGAGGGAAGAAAAGTAAAGGTCTGGGCGCAAAGGGAAGGAACGCCTTTTAAGGCCAAAGACACCCTTGTGCGCATTGAGGGACCTTATGGCGAATTTGGGATCTTCGAGACGGCAATGCTGGGGATCCTGGCTTCCTCATCTGGTTGGGCCACTGCCGCCAGGGAATGCAAAATAGCAGCCGGGAATAAGCTGGTGATTTCTTTTGGGGCGCGGCACGTCCACCCTGCTGTGGCCTCCGTGATGGACAGGGCAGCGGTGATCGGGGGAGCTGACGGTGTGAGCTCCATCCTTGGTGCCAGGCTCCTTCAAATTAAGCCCTCGGGGACGATGCCCCATGCCTTGATTCTGATCTTCGGGGATACTGTTCTGGCGGCCGAGGCCTTTGACGAAATCGTGGAGCAGGATGTCCCCCGGGTAATTTTGGTTGATACCTTCCATGATGAGGCAGAGGAATCCTTGAGAGTGGCCCAGGCCTTAAAGGAAAGACTTTATGGAGTGCGCCTGGATACTCCCAGGGAAAGGGGGGGAGTCACTCCCGATCTCGTACGGGAAGTCCGGGCACGCTTAGATCAGGCGGGCTTTTCCTTCGTGAAGATCTTCGTTTCCGGAGGGTTAAACCCTGAAAGGATCAAGGCTCTTTCTGAAGTGGGAGCGGATGCCTTCGGGGTCGGCTCTTACATTTCCTCCGCTCGTCCCATTGAGATGACCATGGACCTGAAAGCGGTTAAGGGCATTCCCCTGGCAAAAAGGGGGCGCGTTCCCGGACCAATTGAAAATCCTCTCCTGGAGCGTATCCTATGAGTGCCTTCGACTATCTGAGCCTCTTTCTCTGGCTTCTCTTGATCCTCGCCCTTTTTGTGCCGGTATTCCGCCAGAGAACCTTGCATCTCCAGAGGCTCAAGGTCATCAGGCACCTGGAGCTAAAAAGAAAGTCCCGGGTAATCACCCTGATTCACCGGCAGGAGGTGCTCTCTTTCCTGGGGGTTCCCTTTTACCGCTATATTGACATTGACGACTCCGAGCAAATATTGAGGGCCATCCGTTTGACCCCTCCAGATATGCCCATTGATATCATTGTCCACACTGCTGGCGGTCTGGTTCTGGCCGCAGAACAAATTGCCCATGCTTTGAAAAATCGTAAAAGCAAGGTAACGGTCATGGTCCCTCATTATGCTATGTCCGGAGGGACGATGATTGCCCTGGCCGCCGATGAGTTAATTATGGACGAAAACGCAGTCCTCGGCCCTATTGACCCACAATTAGAAAGGGGATTCGGAAGCCTGATCCCGGCAACCAGCGTGCTCAAAGTTCTTTCTCAGAAAAGCAGGGATCAAGTAGACGATACTACCTTGGTGATGGCGGATGTGGCGATGAAAGCAATCTCACAGGTAAAGAACTTCATCGAGTGGCTCCTGGATGAAAAAGTTTCTCCCGAGGAAGCAGAAAGAATCGCCTCTTTCCTGGCTGAGGGGCAATGGACCCATGATGCTCCCCTCACGGTAGAGGCTCTCCAAGAAATAGGCCTTTCGGTCGAGACAGCGCTCCCGGAAGAAGTATACAAGCTGATGGAACTTTATCCTCAACCAGCCGGGCGTCGTCCATCAGTTCAATACATCCCCTTTCCTTATGGGGAGAAGGAGCGGAAAGAAGGTAAATAATGTTCGGATTAATCTCTATCCCCAGGGAAGCCACCTTAAAATCCAGGCTGCCTTTAAAAAATGGCAAAATACAGGCCTGCACATTTGACTATTGGGAAACCATCGTGGAGGAAAAAGAAAAAGGGGCCGCTCGTATAGAAAAGATCAGCAGGGAACTCCTGGGGTTGCCCATCTTTTCAGGGTTGAGCAAGGAAAAACTCCTTAAAGCGATTGAGGACAGGTGGCTTGCGGTTACGACTCTACTTTCTACCCAGCCATTCGAGGTGCCCCTTCAGACATTTTTAGAGGGACTCTTTCGTGACTTGGGAAGAGACCCTGATACAGGAGTACTGGAAGAGTTAATTTCCCTTATCTCAGGAAAGGTTCATGAGCAGACGGTTGTCATTGAGGGAGCAGTGGAATTTTTGAGCTTTTTAAAAGAAAAGGGGATCAAGGTCGGTCTTATCTCTAACACCCAGCTCCCCAGAGCTCTTGTGGAAGAGAGTATGGAAAAGTCGGGACTCCTCCCCTACTTCGACTCCCTAGTGCTCTCCTCAGAGGTCTCTTGGAGAAAGCCATACCCTGAGATTTTCAAAGAAGGGTTAAAAAGGCTAAAGGTAAGACCGGAAAACACCTTGCATTTCGGGGATAGCTATTACTACGATGTGGAGGGAGCCAAAAGGACGGGCATCTTCCCCATACAAGTGCTTGCCAGTCGTTTTCATCCTCCCTTTGAAGGGGAGGTAGCAATTACCGACTGGCAAGCAGCAAAATTGCTATTCCTTCGCCTCTGGGGCTGAATTCTACTTTTTGAAGGCCGCAAAGACCTCTTTCCCCGGGAAACGGGCTCCCGTCCCCAGGTTTTCCTCAATACGCAGAAGCTGGTTGTACTTAGCCACCCTTTCCGAGCGCGCCGGGGCTCCTGTCTTAATCAAGCCAGTGTTCATGGCCACCACAAAATCAGCGATAAAAGTGTCTTCGGTCTCACCAGAGCGGTGTGAGACCACGGCCCCGTAACCGAATCTTTTGGCCATGTGAATGACCTCAATGGTCTCTGTAAGCGTTCCAATCTGGTTCAGTTTGATCAGGATGGCGTTAGCCACGCCCTTTTCAATTCCCATTTTTAAACGCTCCGGGTTAGTGACGAAGATGTCGTCGCCCACAAGCAGGACCTTTTCCTTCAGCGCCCGGGTCAACTCCTGCCACCCTTCCCAGTCATCTTCGGCCAGGCCGTCTTCTAAAAACACTATGGGATAGCGGGAAACAAGATCCTGGTAATAGCGCACCATTTCGCTTGAGGTGAGCTTTTTCCCTTCGGCCTTGATGAGATAACGGCCATCCTGGAAGAACTCGGAGGCTGCAGAGTCAATGCCTAAAAGGACATCCTCACCTGGCTTCCAACCAGCGCGCTCAATGGCCTCCATAATAACCATTAAGGCTTCCTCGTTGGAATTCAGGTTGGGCGCAAATCCCCCTTCATCGCCAATGGAAGTGGAAAGACCCTTTCCCTTCAGCACTGCCTTAAGGGAATGGTAAACCTCGCTTGCAACTCTCAAGGCTTCGCGGAAGGATTTCCCTCCCACCGGAAGGATCATGAACTCCTGGATGTCTACATTGTTGTCGGCGTGTTTCCCGCCATTCAGGATATTCATACAGGGAACGGGCAGAGTACACCCTCCAATTCCTCCCAGGTAAACGTGGAGGGGAACTCCCAGGTAATTGGCGGCCGCGTTGGCCACTGCCAGGGAGACTCCGAGCATGGCGTTCGCACCTAAATTGCTCTTATTAGGTGTGCCATCGAGTTCGATCATGATGCGGTCAATCTCTGCTTGTTGGAACGGGCTCATACCTTCGATGGCGGGAAAAATTTTCTCCTCGATGTTCTTTAAGGCCTTCAGAACACCCTTCCCTTGAAACCTCCTCTTGTCTCCATCCCTGAGCTCCAGGGCTTCATGGGTTCCAGTGGAAGCTCCGGAAGGAACAATAGCTTGACCTGTTGTACCATCCAGCAATTGAACTTCAACCTCTACAGTGGGGTTTCCCCGAGAATCTAAAACTTCTCTTGCTTTTACGCTTTCGATCACATCCATTTTTTCACCTCTTTCTATCCAATTTTAAATACAGGGAAGGCAATTCACAAGGAAGAAGCGTGCTTGTCGCCTTTAAGGAAGAAAGTTGTGCTCAAGGCCCTGGAGAGGGGTTTATAAACTAAAAAGGCAAGAAGCAGCTTGGCCAGATCAAAAGGAATAAAAGGGAGCACGCCAAGGGCAACGGCCCTTGACCAGGAAATTCCCAGTGCGTATCCCAGCCAGGCGCACCCAAGAAGGTAGATAAGAGAAAGTCCCACAATGCCGGAAAGTAAACGCAGGTAAATTTTACCGGCTCTTGCCAGAAAGGAAATAACCGGAGCGGCAATAAGAAAACCAAAAAGATACCCCCCTTTAGGCCCTAATAGCACCGAGGTTGATCCCTCTCCGCCAGCAAAAACGGGAAAACCACAGGCTCCAAGCAGAAGGTAGGCCAAAACTAAAAGAAAGCCCTCACCTGGAGGGAAAAGAAGGGAAATTAGAAACAGAAAGAGAACCTGAAAGGTAAAAGGGATACTGGTAAATGGGAGCGGAATGCTGATCCAGCTTCCCAGAATTAAAAGAGCGACTCCCAGACCCAAAAGGGCCACTCTTGGTGCCTTACTCTTAAGCTGCATACTATACGGACTACTTGAAATTCTTAATATCACTCAGTGCAAATTAAGGCCTATTTTACTTTAAAAACTCCTCAATGGGAACAAAAGTGAATCCCATTTCCCTGATGCTTTGTATTAACTCATCCAGAACAAGATAAGTATAGGGGCTGGCAACATGACAGAGGATTATGGCTCCATCCTCAAGCCGGGAAAGAATTCTTTCCTTGACCCATTGCGGATCATGCCCTTCCTGCCAGTCCAGGGAGTCGATAGTCCAGTAAATACTCCAGTAGCCCTCCGAAGCAGCGATCTCTAAAACCCTCTCGTCCCGATCACCGTAAGGAGGACGAAAAAGAGGCCTGGTGCTTCGCCCTGTGAGCTCCACGACTTTCTGTTCCAGGGAGTGGAGCTCATTCCTTATTTCCTCGTCGGAAAGCCCGGTTAGATAGGGGTGAGTTTGGGTGTGATTTCCTATCCGGAAGCCCAATTGCGAGATTCTCTTTACGTCTTCAGGGTTATCCTCGGCCCAAGCGCCGGTGACAAAAAAGGTAGCGGGAACCTTGTTGCGCACGAGGGTTTCCAGAATTTGGTCAATGTATCCCCGTCCTGCCCCGGCATCAAAGGTCAGGGCAATCCTGTTCTTCCCCGGAGTTCCCTGGGCGACCTCTTTAGGTTCAAGTTGCGAGGGCAAAGCAGAAGGAGTAGCTGTGCTTCCCTGGTCGCTTGTTTCCAGGGAAGGCTGAGAGGAGGACTCAAATGCAGGGGGAGGAGTAACAGATGTCGAGGGGCTTACCGGGGAAGTTGAGGAGTTCGGGCTACTCGTAGAAGAAGTGGGGTTCCCGAACGGCAACGGTGTCAGGCACCCTACAAGAAGTAAAGAAAGCATAAAGATCAAGATAAATTTAATAACTCTCACGAGGAAATTATATTCCTTTCGCTTGCCAAAGTATTCCCTTTGCCCTTCTCAGCTTATAATATGAAGATTGAGATGAACCTGAATGTAAAAGCACTTGAGAGCCCTGTCAATTGGTATGGGAAAAGGGCTTCATCCCGGTGAAGCTATGATTGTGGAAGTGATTCTTTCAACTTTGAGTTCAAATGGAGAGCCAAACTTTGCTCCTATGGGGGTCGTGTGGGGGGAAGAGGAGATTACTGTGCGGCCCTTTAGAAACACCCAGACTTTCCGCAATTTAGTAGCCACAAAGTGCGGTGTAGCCTCTGTGACTGACGATGTGCTCGCCTTCGCACGCAGTGCCCTGGAGGACGCCTGCCTTCCACACTTTCCTGCGAGGTCCATACCAGGAATCGTTTTTCAGGGTTGTTGTTACTGGCGCGAGCTTGAAGTGATGGCTATCGAAGAAGGGGAGGAAAGGGCTGAGGTACACTGCCGGGTAGTGGAGAAAGGATGGCAGCGGGATTTTTTGGGCTTTAACAGAGCTCGGAATGCGGTGATCGAGGCCGCAATCCTGGCAACTCGAATGAATTTAATCCCTCGGGAAGAGGCTTTAACACTTCTGGAACGATATGCCGAAATTGTGCGAAAGACTGGAGATGAACCCGAAGGGGTGGCTTTTGAGCTCGTGCGCCAATACATTATAAAAGGAGGGAAAACATGACCGTCACGGTTAAGGCACCAGCCCGCCTCCATTTTGGTTTTCTCGATTTGAACGGCGAGCTGGGCCGGCTATACGGAAGCCTTGGCATGGCAATTGATCGCCCACAGGTCATTTTAAAGGGAGAACTGATCGAAAAATCAAGGAGGAGCGAAATCGAGACCCGGTTCAAGGAAGCTCAATCAAGCGCAATAGGCCCCACAGAAGTGATAGTGATAGGAGAAAAAAAGGCAAGAGTGCTGACCTATGCGCGCAGGTTTCTGGAATGCTTTCCTTTGCCGGGAATCGTGTCTCTAAAGCTTGAGGAAACTATCCCGGCACACGTTGGTCTGGGTTCAGGAACACAGCTTTCCCTTGCAGTAGGCACGGCGCTAGCCCAATTAGCGGGGATAAAAACAAGTGTACAGGATCTGGCTTTGATTATGGGACGTGGTGTTCATTCAGGAATCGGTATTGGCACCTTTCAATACGGAGGATTTATCGTAGATGGAGGGCATGCGGTGGTCGAAAGTAACCCCAAAGTCCCCCCAATTATATTTCAGCACCCTGTCCCGCGTTCCTGGATCCTCGTTATTGCCATTCCCTCAATAGAGCCCGGGTTCGCGGGCCTACGGGAAAAGCAGGCATTTCAATCCTTACCCCCAGCACCTCCGTCCCTTCCTGAAAAAATCTGCCGATTGCTTCTTGTACAAATGTTGCCCGCACTGAAAGAAGAGAATCTCAAAAATTTCGCCCAGGCGCTCACGGTAATTCAGCAATTAGTGGGGGAATGTTTTGCTCCTGTCCAGGGGGGCCGCTTTGCTAATTCCGTATCCGCCGAGCTCATTGAGTACTGGCTGGAGCAAGGGGTCTATGGCGCTGGTCAGAGCTCATGGGGTCCAACCGTGTATGCTCTGGTAGACGAAGAGGAGCAAGCGGCTGCCCTGTTAGACTTAAGCAAGAAATGGCTGGCAAAACGTGGAGGTGGCGAGGTGTTCTTAGCCCGGTCAAACAACCAGGGCGCTTCTGTTATTGAAGGTTAACCTTCAGCTTCCTGGAGATAGAGGTTTGATCGAAAAATGGATGCCTGGTTAAGTTTGACACCCCTACTTTTCAATTTCTATAATCGATAAAAAGCTTATTTTAGCGGATTGAGGAAAACAATGGCCGCATCTCATAAGGTCTATTTGGGCTTGGGTTCAAATCTGGGGGATCGTCAAAATAACATAATTCAGGCTTTACAGCAGTTGAAGTCCCAGGTATCAGTGGAGAAGGCTTCCTCCTTTTACGAAACCGAGCCAGTGGGCTACCTGGACCAGCCACTTTTCATCAATGCCGTCTGCCTTGTCTCCACGGATTTGACTCCTCAGGAGCTTTTTTCTTTCGTTAAAAGAATAGAGCGACGCATGGGGCGTCAACAAGCATTTCGGAATGCACCGCGCCCCATTGATATCGATATCCTGTTCTATGATGACCTGGTCCTGGAGTCGCCAGAGCTCACAATACCTCACCCCAGCCTGCACCAGCGCGCTTTTGTCCTGGTTCCCTTAGCCGAAATTGCCCCCACACTAGTGCACCCGGTCCTGAAAAGCACAGTAGCTGAGTTGCTGGAAAAAGTTGACCCCAGAGGAGTGCGAAAGCTTTCTCGCAGTCTGCAATTATCCCTGGGACGGGATCTCCAGGAAACCGTTCCCTCTGTCCATGTCAGTTTAAGCCGGGTGGGGATCACCAATATGCAGCGCATTATTAGCCTGGCCAGCGATGGCGGGTGCAATCTTTTCTATACGAACCTGGAACTTTTTGTGGACCTGCCTCCCATGCAAATGGGCGCTCACATGTCGCGTTTCAGTGACGCCCTGGAAGAAGTGGTGGATGAAGTAACAGCCCAAAAAGCGGCTAATGTTGAGTCTCTGGCTGAAGCAATTGCCCGGCAGATCGTGGAAAGACAGGGAGCAGTTCGCTCTGAAGTACGCCTTTACGCCAAATACCCGGTAGAAAAGATCACCCCTGTTTCCGCAAAAAGGACGCAAGAACTCTATTCACTGATCAGCATAGCCGTTTACAATGGGAAAACCCTGAGAAGCATAATTGGAGTGGAGGCTGAGGGCATGACTGCATGCCCCTGTGCTCAGGATATGGTCCGGGATTACTCCAGGGAGCGGCTGCTGGAGGAAGGTTTTTCAGAAGAACAGGCCGAGAAGATCCTGGGGGCTATCCCCATTGCCTCACATAACCAGAGAGGGCGGGGAACCCTGCTTGTCGGATCGAAAGAACGGATTAGAGCAGAAGAGCTGGTGGAGATCGTGGAATCCTCCATGAGCTCCGAAACCTATAACCTGTTGAAGCGCCAGGACGAGCTCTTTGTAGTTAATAAGGCCCATCGTAATCCCATGTTTGTGGAGGACGTGGTCCGCGAGATGCTCTATAACGTGGTAGAAACTTACCCCAATTTGCCCGATAACGCCTTCGTCTGGGCCAAACAGGTGAATTTTGAGGGGATCCACAAACACGACGTCTTTGCTGAAAGGTTCGGTACCCTGGGAGAAATCCGCAAGGAAGTCCTGGAGGGGCAGCATATCAGTAAACACACGACCCTGGAAGAATGGCTGAATACCGCAGAATAGCCCCTTGGAAGGACGATTCCCAAGAGCTCTCTTCTTTTGAGCCAACCCCTAAATTAGTGTTCGGGAAAGTTATTAGCTTGATAGCGAGATAGGACTGAGATTATGAAAAAAATTGCCTGGGCGATTACGGGAGCGGGCCATTTTCTTCAAGAATGTGCGGAATTGCTCACGAACTTGCCCAATGTAGATGTTTTTCTCTCAAAAGCGGCGGAGGAGGTCCTAAAAATGTACCGTCTGGAAGAGAAAGTCCTCCAGAGCGCGAGAGCCGTGATCCGGGATAGTATGGCCAGCGCGCCCATCGTGGGCAGGTTCTCCAGGGGAACCTACAATGTTTTGGTGGTGGCCCCGGCCACTTCCAACTCCGTAGCTAAATTTGTCTATGGCATTGCAGATTCCCTGGTATCTAACCTGTTTTCCCAGGCGGGGAAATCCCGGGTGCCTATCATAGTTCTCCCAACCGATGTAAAAGAAGAGGTGGACTCTCGAGGGCCTAAAGGCGATCTGGTCAAGGTCTACCCTCGGAACATCGACCTGGAAAATATTGAAAGGCTGAGCGAATTTTCAGGAGTAACGGTTGTGCGCAGCGTAGAGGAGCTGAAGAAATGCTTAAATATTTATTTGTAACCGGAAAATTAGCCGCTGAAGCGCTTGCGGATACCTTATCGAAAATGGCCCCCGATTTCCAGTATGAGATCTCGGTTCTCCCCATTACCGTCGCTGCCTTGATGCAGCCTTCCTTCATAGCCAGGCACCTATCCTCGGGAATCGATTATGACTACATTATGGTTCCAGGATGGGTTCGAGGAGATTTGAGCCTCGTGGAAGACAAAACAGGGTGCAAAGTTATAATAGGCCCCAAAGATCTCAAGGATATCCCTCTCTTTTTCGGGCGCTCGCGCCCGAAAGAGGATTATGGAGAACACACCGTCAAGATATTCGCTGAGATTGTGGACGCTCCTCTCTTGAGCCTGGAAGAGATTCTGACTCGGGCGGAATATTATCGGTCAAGTGGCGCCGACATCATTGACCTGGGGTGGCCAGCAGAAGGAAGCTTTGACAACGTAGAGGAGGTAATAACCGCTTTGAAGGAACGCGGTTTCGTAGTAAGCCTGGACACATTTCACAGGGAAGATATTTTGCGCGCAAATCGAGTGGGCTTTGATTACCTGCTCAGTGTAAATTCCTCCAATTTAGACCTCGTTCGCGAACTCTCCTGCACCGTTGTAGTTATCCCTGACTTTGGTGGAGGACTGGATTCCCTTGAACGCAACATAGCAAAACTCGAGGAATGGGGGGTACCTTACATCATTGATCCCATCATCAACCCTATAAATTTCGGTTTCACTGAGTCCCTCTGTCAATTCCACGAAGTCCGCAGACGACATCCCACCGCTAAAATGCTGATCGGGCTGGGAAACATTACCGAGCTCGTGGATGCTGATAGCCTGGGCATCAATGTCCTTCTAATGGGAATAGTTAGTGAGTTGAACATCGACTACGTTTTGACTACCGAGGTGATCAGCTGGGCAAAGGGTTCTGTACGTGAATTAGACATAGCCCGGAAATTAATGCATTATTCTCGTAAGAACCAGATTTTGCCCAAGAACATAGATAATCGCTTGATCGCTCTTAAAGACATTCCCCACACTCATTTCACTGAGGAAGAACTGCGCCGTATCCAGAGGGAGATTCGGGATAGCAATTTCCGCATCTTCACGGACGAGGAAAAAATATACGTTTTTAACCGCGACCTTTTTATTACGGGAACGGACCCTGAAGAGATCTTTGTCCAGCTTGGCGTAAAGGAAGCTTCCCACGCCTTTTATCTTGGCCGCGAGCTTGAAAGAGCAGCACTGGCAGTGCGTTTAGGGAAGAAGTATATTCAAGAAGAGCCCTTGCACTGGGGCTATCTGGGGTGGAATAACAAAACAGGCAAGGAGAGTTAATTAGCGATCAAGGCAAAATAGAAGGATGGAGGTTAAAAAAGTGGAAAGGAAAGTGCGAGTAATCGGGGTTGATCCAGGAACTGTCAGTTTTGACGTCTGCGGGTTGGAAGACGACCAGGTGTTCTGCGATACTACCTTACCCACGGCCGAGGTAGGCGCTGCACCTCAACTTCTGGTTGAGTTCCTGAAATCAACCGCCCCTCTGGACTTTATTGTTGCTCCTTCGGGGTATGGCCTCCCGTGGGTAAACATTCAAGATTTTGGCCCTCGGGAACTCTTCCAATATGTTCTGGTAGACAGTAAGGAGAGAAAACCGCCTTCCCTTTTAAAGGGGATGACCGAGATGATAAAACTCTTTAAGGAAACCGATCTTCCCGTGTACTTCATGCCAGGGGTCATCCACCTTCCCACCATCCCGGAGTACCGGAAAGTCAATAAAATCGATATGGGCACTGCGGATAAGCTCTGTTGCGCAGTACTCGGGGTTTTTGACCAGGCACGCCATTATGACATTCCCTACGAGAAGACTTCCTTTATCATGGTCGAAGTGGGCGGAGCTTACACAGCTGTAATGTGTGTTAGGGATGGTAAGATAATTGATGGCCTGGGAGGCACCTATACCAGCCTGGGGTATCTCTCCCTTGGGGCCATGGATTCTGAATTAGCCTACCTTTTGGGAAACTTCGATAAGGACGTCCTCTTTTCAGGAGGAGCGGCTTATGTGGCTGGCCGTCCCGATCTTACACCGGAGGACTTTGCCAGGCTCAGCCAGAGCGACGATCGGGTACGAATGGCCTGGGAAGCATTAATGGAGGGCGTGGTAAAATGCGTGCTCAAAGAGATGGCTGTCCTGCCAGAGCCCCGGGAAATTCTTCTCTCTGGCCGCTTATGTCGCACAGAACGGATACGTCAGGAGTTAACGGAAAGATTGGCACGCTTTGCCCCGGTGCGAAGAGTTGAAGGAATTGCAAAAATTGCTAAGGAGGCTGCACAGGGAGCTGCCATTATAGCCAATGGCATGGCCGGAGGAAAATTTAAGGAACTGGTCGAGGTAATGGAGCTTAAGGGCGCAAAAGGAACATTGCTGGATCACCTCTACATAAAAGACACGGATCGTTTGCGAGAAAAGTATTTATAAACTCGGGCAGGCATAAAAAGTCAAGGAGAGCGTGAGATTCAAATGGAGCTTCCAGGCAGAAACTGTATTATTTTTTGCTGCCTAAAGTGTTTCCCTTCCCTTTTCGGGCATATAATATGAAAAGAGGTTTGAGATGGAACTGGGCATAGTAGTGGACAGCGTGGCCGATCTACCGGATGAGATTATCCAGGAGTACGGGTTTTCTCTGGTACACTTTCCCGTTTATTTCGGGGACAAGACTTACCTGGACAAGCTAAACTTGAGTTCTGAGGACTTCTTTCGGCTCTTAAAGGATAAAAGCGACTTTCCCCGAACGGCCGCTCCCTCAGCGGGTGCCTACCTGGAAGCCTTTCGGCGCCTGATTGAACAGGGTAAATCGGTTCTGGCCTTTACGATTACTTCTAAGCACTCTGCCGCCTATCAATCGGCGTTACTGGCGAAAAAAATGCTGGAAGAAGGGGACGTGGATGTGATCGATACCGGGAGCGCCTCCATGGGAATCGGTCTTCTGGCGATTAAAGCCGCAGAGATGATCCGGAGCAAATTCAAAAAGGAAGAGATTCTCGCTCGAATCAGGGAACTCGTGCCCCGGGTGCAGGTTCTGGCGATGCTACCAGATATTTCCTATGCCGGCCGAGGGGGCAGAATCTCTGCACCTGTGGTAAAGCTCGCCACCATTTTGAACATTAAGCCCATAATTCGTATCAGAAGGGGAATAATTGAACTGGTAAGCAGGGTTTCCAATTACAGCGCTGCCATTCAGAAGTTCGTTTCTAAAATCAAAAGTGAAATCGGGACAAGGGTCTGTCGGGTTGCGGTAATGCATGGAGGCGTGCCTGAAGAAGCCCTGGAGCTTAAAGTTCAGTTGAAAGAGATTCCCCACGAAGGAGAAATTACCATCGCAGAGATCGGCCCAGCATTGGGAACTCACTCTGGGCCAGGTGCTCTGGCGGTAGCCTTTTATCCAGAGTAAGGTTGCTCCAGGAAACAATTAGGAATTAAATATCCTCATGTCTGCCCTTAAGAACGGTGGAATCATCGCAGCAGAAAACCGTTACTTTCAAAGGGTTCTGTCCTCGCTGAGGAACAGGAATTATCGCATTTACTGGATTGGCCAATCGGTCTCCCTGATCGGCACCTGGATGCAGTCCACCGCACAGGGTTGGTTGATCTTACAGCTTACCAACTCTTCTTTTTACCTTGGCCTGGTTTCCGCGCTGGGAACGCTCCCCGTGCTTTTCTTCTCCCTTTTCGGAGGAGCTATTGCAGACCGCGTGCCCAAAAGAAAACTGCTCCTTTTCACCCAAACATCCCTGGCCATTCCAGCGCTCATTTTAGGAGTTTTGGTTTTAACCAACAGGGTGGAAATCTGGCACGTGATGCTACTGGCGTTCTTTTTGGGTCTTATGAACGCCATTGATGCTCCCACCAGACAGTCATTCATTATTGAGCTCGTAGGCAAGGATCTTCTAATGAACGCCATTGGGCTGAATTCCATTTCTTTTAATATTGCCCGCATTTTAGGGCCAGTAGTTGCAGGAATTTTGATTGCCGTGGTTGGTCTTCCCTACTGTTTCATCATCAATGGGTTGAGCTTTTTCGCCACGATCACAGCTCTTCTTTTGATGCGCATCCCGGATGTGGCGAGGGCATCCAAGGGGGAGGAAATATGGAAGAGTGTCAAGGACGGCTTGCGCTTCGTGCGCACGAGACTGGATATCTTTTCTCTCCTGGCTATCGTGGCCTCCTCCTCCATTTTTGCTTTCTCCTACACCACCTTGATGCCAATTTTCGCCAGAGACGTCCTGAATTCAGGGGCCACGGGCCTGGGTGGTTTAATGTCAGCGGTGGGGGTAGGAGCCCTTTTGGGAGCTTTTAATGTGGCCGCATTGAGCACCAGGGGAAGAGGCGCCAGGGTAGCCTTCGTTGCTAATCTGACCCTTTCTCTTTCGCTCGCGCTTTTCTCCTTCTCCCGCTGGTACTGGCTTTCCACTTTTTTTCTGGCGGGTGTAGGGTTTTCTATGATCACCCAGAATTCCACCGTGAACAACCTCATCCAGACTAATACTCCTGATCACATGAGGGGAAGGGTAATGGGCCTTTACAACATCACCTTTATGGGACTGGCTCCTTTGGGAAACTTGCTTGCCGGAACCGTCGCCCAATTTTTAGGGGCACCAGTTGCCGTTCTAATTGGAGCCTTTGTTAATGCTTTTTTGGTTATACTGCTTTTCCGTCTGCGCCCGGAGATGAAGAACCTGTCTTAAAAGAATTTTCTCCAGGTTCCTTTTTTAAAGAAATAGTAAACGATCCCCGCCCTCAGGGACCAGTCAAAGATGGTTGCCAGCCACACGCCCGCAAGCCCTAACCCCAGAGGGAAAGCCAGGAGATAAACGAGAAGCAAACGCCCTATGAAAACGCCAAAGAAAGTTGCTATCATAGGGCTTTTGGTGTCCCCTGCCCCCCTCAGTGCACCGGCAACTATCATGAGGACAGCGAGACCTGGCTGCTCCAGTCCACCCAGACGAATGGCGATTCCTGCTTGCGCCAGAACCTGGGGGGTTCCACCAAAGAGCAAGGCGATCTTATCACCAAAGGCAAGAAAAACCAAACCAAATGAGGAAAGGATGGTCAGGCCAATTTTCAAGGTGCGCATTACACTGCGCTCCGCAAGTTCTGGCCGCCTGGCCCCCACAAATTGGCCCGCTAAGGTAGTGGAGGCTGCGGCAAAACCCCATCCGGGCATATAGGAGAGCGATTCAATGCTTAAGGCCACCTGGTGCGCGGCCAGGGCCACTTCTCCCAGCGCAGAGACGAACCTCATAAAAACCACCTGAGCGCCTCTGAAAATTAAAGCTTCCCAGAAAGCCGGAGAAGCAAGGCGGGTTAATTCCTTTAAAAGCGGCTTTTCCGGTTTTAACCCCACAAGTTGGAAGTAAAACTCGCCCTTGCCCAAATACACCAGGAAGATCACGATCAGGCTGCTCAATCCGGTGGCGATGGCTGTAGCCCAAGCAGCTCCTGCAACACCCATTGCAGGAACCACTCCCCAACCGTAAATGAGCAGGAAAGCTAAAATAATGTGCAGGATATTAGCGAACCCATTGATGAGCATGGGTGTGCGCGTATCTCCAGAGCCCCTTAAGGCCCCAAAAAGCGTTTGGGCAGGGAAAGCCAAAAAATTCACGAGGACAATGAGACGAAAATAAAAAACCCCTTTTTCCAGGGCCTCACCCTGTAGGCCCATCAGTATAAGAACGGGAAAACTTAAGAAATACCCACTTACAGCTACAAGAAAGCCAATAGTAAAAGCCAAAAAAAGGGCTTGCCCCAGGTAACTCCGAGCCCGGGAAAATTCCCCGGCGCCCCAAGACCGCGCTACAAGAGAAGTTCCTGCAACTACCAGGGCCGCGAAAAGTTGAGTCAGGATCAGGTTGAGAAATCCACCCATGGCTACTGCCGCTAAAGCCGCGGAACTTCTCAGCCAGCCGACCATAATAGTATCGGTAAAGGAGACCAGGGTCATAAGCAGGTTCTCAACTACCGCGGGACCGGTCAAAGAGAAAATAACTCTATCTAATTCTTTCCTCGTAGGGTTGGCGGAAAGAGTAAAACTCGTCCTCAATTTATTATTCGCCTTAAATTAACTGGCCTGAAAAGCTACGACCTTATTTTTTCCGATCTCCTTTGCCTGGTACATGGCCAGGTCGGCCCTTTTTAAAAGCACTTCAATAGAAAAGGTCTTCCCCGCCTCAGAGTCTGCTACTCCTATGGAAATTGTGAAAGGAAGATCACGTTCCACTTTCTCCTTCAAGCGGTTAGCCATAGTCACTGCCCCATAAAGGTCGGTTTCGGGCATTAATATCACGAATTCCTCTCCCCCGAACCGAGCGAGCACATCAATTTTGCGGCAGTTTTGTTTCATTTTGTCCGCAAGATCCTTCAGGGCCTGATCACCCGCTAAGTGACCAAACCTGTCATTGTACTTTTTAAAATTGTCAATATCCACCATGGCCAGAGAGACAGGATGACCATATCTTTCTGCCCTCAAGATCTCCTTCTGGGCGAGCTCCAGGAAGTGCCTGCGGTTGTAAAGGCCGGTGAGGTAATCTGTGATCGCCATTTCCCTGGTTCGTTCATAGAGAATTGAGTTATAGAGAGCAAGGGAGATTTGATCGGCAAGACTTATGATTAAGGCCTGTCTTTCCGAATCAAAAAAATCCTTTTGCCTGCTTTCAATATCCAAAACCCCAATGACCTTGCCTTCTGCTTTAAGAGGGATGGCCATCTCGCAGATGGTCCCTGGTGCTCCTTTTATATAATCAGGATCTTTACTTACGTCCTCTACAACCTGAATTTCTCCCGTAGTAGCAGCTCGCCCCGTGATCCCCTTGTTCATGGGAATCAGGATATTAGAGACCTCTCTAAAGTACCCCCTTTGGGCGCGAATGCGCATCGCTTGCTCCTTCTCATCAATAATCAGGATGGCTGCGGTGTAAACCCCGGCTACGGAAGCCAGGGAGTCCAGGATCATGTCAAGGGTTTGATCCAGCTCGAGCTGAGAACCAATCACGTTGGCGGCTTTAAGCAACAGGGAAAGGTCTTCTGTCCGCCTGGCCAATTCCTGGCGCAGCAAAAACAGGGCTAAAAGATAGGAGATGGCCATTACCAGAGGGTTGGCTCTCTCAAGATCTATGGTCACCTCCTTCATGTAAAAAACCAGAAGGTATCCTGGTTGCCAATCCCTGAGTTTCAAGCTGTAAAGAACTACTGAACCCGGAGCTTCTTTGGAAGCCAGATTTTTCCAGTCTTTACCCTTTATCACCCCGTGCTCTCCGGCCAGCCTCAGGAGGTCTTCCTCTTTCACCTCCTGAGGCACCAGGGCCGGAGGAAAACCCGGGGAAGCTAAGGGAGCAAGATACTCGCCCTTTCTCAAGAGGAGCAAAAATTGATCGGAACCAAGTATTGCCTTGGCCTGTGGCGAAATCTCCTCCCAGAGGAAAAAGTGGTCTCCCCACTTTTCCATAAGCTCATAGGGGATCTCTCCCGGCACCAAATTTTCTCCTCGTTCCATTTCTCTCCTCCCGATTCCTCTTCTTAAAAATTCTTAAAGCAATATCCTGGCGTCCACCACGACAAGACCCGACTCGTAAAGCATTACCGGGTTGGCATCCAGCTCTTTTATCTCGGGGAAGTCCACCACGAGCTGGGATAACCTGGATAAAGACTCAGCAAGAGCATCCAGATCCCTGGGTCCTTGCCCCCTTACCCCTTTGAGAATTGATGCTGCCTGAATTTCCAGGGCCATTTTCTTCGCTTCCTCAACGGTTACCGGAGCCACGCGGAAAGTAACGTCCTTCAGCACCTCAACGAAAATACCGCCCAACCCGAACATCACCACCTGCTGAAACTGCGGATCGCGGATAGCGCCGAAGATCACTTCTGTGCCCCCAGGAGAGGCCATTTTCTGAACAAGCACGCCCACGATCCGAGCATCAGTTTTATATTTCCTGGCGTTGACTATGATTTCTTCGAAGGCCTTTTTCACATCCTCAGCATTCTTGAGGTTTATCTTAACTCCCTTAGCTTCAGTCTTGTGGATGATATCCGGAGAAGAGATCTTGAGCACCACGGGATAACCGATTTCTTCGGCCGCCTTCACCGCCTCTTCAGGGTTTGTGGCCAGGATACTGGAGGCTAAGGGCAACCCGTAGGCTTTGAAAATCTGTCCGGCTTCATATTCCATTAAGGCTGTTCGCCCCTCGAGCTTTACTTTAGCGAGGATCTCCCTGACTTTTTCCTTGTCCACGGGGTGAGGGTGGAATTGAAGATCTTTTCTCTCCAGGCACTTTCCGTAGTGACGCAGAGCGCTAAGGGCACTCAGGGCATCATCAGGATCAAAATAGGTGGGGATGCCCTTGCTCTTGAGCCATTCTCCGGCTTTGACACAACGCTCGCCCCCGATGAAAGAGACAACTATGGGCTTCACTGCCCCAGCCTGAACGTAGGCTTCATAAAGGCCCTCGGCGATGTTCTGGGGATCAGTAATCGAGGTCTCACAATAAAGGATGGCGGCGCCATCCGTCCAGGGATGGTTCAGCGCATCCAGGAGGCAACCCTGATACCAGGGGCGGTCAGCCATTCCAGTCATGTCAACTGGATTGCGGGGGCTACCGAAATCGGGCATCCACTTGCGAAAAAGGTTTTTTAGATCCTCTGGTGGGTCAGTAAGAGGGATTCCGTGCCTTTCCGCAGCATCGGTAGCCAGAACTCCGGCTCCCCCACCATTGGTGATCACGGCTACGTGATCTCCCATTAAGGGTTTCATCATAGAAAGGGCGATTGATCGGGTAAAAAGCTCGTCCAGGCTCCTGGCGGGGACTATTCCATACTGCTCAAAAGCGGCAGTATATACTTTGCTTGATCCCGCAAGAGAACCTGTGTGGGAGGCCGTAGCAAGTTCCCCTCTCTGGGAAACACCGGCCTTCAGGGCTACGATGGGTTTCCTGCTTCTTCTAGCGGATTCCAGGAACTTCCTCCCATCCTTTACGCCCTCTATATACAGGCTGATACAGGTAGTGTTTGGATCCTCATTCAGGGCATCGATGAAGTCCGCGAAATCCAAATCAGCCATGTTTCCAATGGAGATCATGTGGGATATACCAATCTTATTGATCCAGGTCATACCGTCCAGAGCAATGAGCAGCGCACCACTCTGAGAAACCAGGGCTATTGGCCCGGGGTATGGAAGGTAGGGCCCAAAAGATGCGTTCGCTTTAGCGGGATTGTTGAGAATGCCCACGATATTGGGGCCAACGAGGTACATATTGTACCTGTGAGCAATATTCACCAATTCCTCTTCCAGGTCCTTGCGCCCGACCTCTCCAAAGCCGGAGGTAATCACGGCAACTGCCTTCACGCCCTTTTTCCCGGCGTCCTCAACGGCCTGAAGCGCTACAGCAGCAGGAACGGTCAGTACAGCAAGATCCACATCTTCTGGAATTTCTGTGGCAGCTTTATAACATTTGAGACCAAGGATCTCATCAGCGTTGGGGTTTACCGGGAAAATCTTGCCTTGGTATTGGGAATCCAGGAGGCCTTTTACAACCATATAGCCAATGGAGCCTTCCTTACGAGATGCACCGATAACCGCAATGGAGCGAGGGTTAAAAATTGCTTCTAATTTCACGAGATCTTCCTCCAGTATTTAGGTTTTAATGGTAATCACTGGTATTATAAAACTAATTTCTTTTCTGAAAAGCCCTTATCCGGAAAAATCAGAGAACGAAAATCTTTCTCCCTAAATCATAATAATCTCTTGACAACCATTCCTCTTAGATATAAATTGTCATTATGTCAATTTGGTTGAATGACATTAAAATTAATAGGGAAGCAGGTGCTCCCCCGGCATACCTTCAACTGGCTGATTATCTTATTTATTTAATTCAATCGGGAAAAATTGCTCCCGGTGAAAGGCTTCCCTCTATCAGAGATGTTTCAGCCAAATTAGGTGTCAATAGGGGAACTGCCCTTTCCGCCTATCGAAAACTGCAAGAAAAAGGGTTTGTAGAAATGCGCGTAGGACAAGGAACTGTGGTTTCCTCAGTTCCCCCCGCTGAGGAAACTAAGCCGGAATCCCCTTCCATTCCCTCTCAGGCCCGTTTTTATTCAAAAAGGATCCCGCTTCCCGGCTGGTTCCCTCGGGTGGCAGAGATCCCTTTCTCCCTGGCTGTTCCCGAGAGGGGCTTGATCCCTGAAGAGGAAATCAGGAATGTTATGAAAGCCCTTCTTGATCGAGAAGCGATGGAGCTTTTTTCCTATGGCTCAGCCGAAGGGGACAGTGGTTTTAAAGAAGCTTACGCCGGGTACCTGAAAGGAAAGGGAATACCGGTAGAGGAAAGCTGGGTTCTTCCCACCGGCGGCGCTACTCAGGCCTTCGATCTGGTGGCCAAGATTTTCAACCCGGGTGATCTCCTCTTCTTTGAAGAGCCCCTCTATGCCGGGACTTTAAGGTCCTTCTCTCTCTGGTCTTTCGAAACTGAGAGCATCCCCCTCGAGGAGGATGGAATAAATCTCGAGCATTTGAGAGGACTCTTGAGCCAGGGAAAACACCCTAGCTTAGTTGTGCTCACACCCGATTTTCAAAATCCCACCGGAGCCACCCTTTCTCTAAAAAAGAGGGAGGAGATCGCCTGGCTGGCCAGAAGATATGACTTCCTGGTCCTTGAGGATGCCGTTTTCTCGGACCTTTATTACGAGAAATCCTTACCCTCACTCTTATCCCTGGCACCGGAGAGAGTAATCAGAATCGATAGCTTTTCCAAGACCCTGGCTCCAGGTTTGCGTCTGGGAACGATAGTCGCGCACCCAAAAATTCTCGAGTTCTTAATTTCCATCAAGCAGGCCACTGATTACCAGACGCCCCTGTTGAGTCAGGCTACCCTGAGAGAACTTATCAATTCTGGTTTCTGGGTCAGGCATCTGGATCGTATTCGCTCCATTTACCGGACAAAAAGGGACGCCCTTGAGAAATCCCTGAATTCCCTGAGAAGCGGGGTCTTCTCCTTCAAGACCCCAAGAGGAGGGTTTTTTTTCTGGCTGGAGATCAAATCCGGAATAGACGCTCAGGAGCTTCTTTTAATTTCGTCTTCCCGGGGTGTTTCTTTCGCTCCAGGGTCGCTTTTTTCCTCGAGGCCCGAGCACCGCCGCTTTATGCGCTTGTCCTTCTCGAATATTCCCGTTGAGAAAATCAAAGAAGGAGTCAATATTTTAGGAGAGGCATGCGAAGAGCTCTCTTCCCAGTACATCCCATCTGTTCCCCAAATTTGAAAAGGAGGAAAAACAATGCAAACCAATGTTAAGAGATTGGCTTTAATTGCTATGCTGGCCGGTTTCACTTTCCTTGCTACCCTGATACACGTGAACACAGGGCCGAGCACCTACTTTAATTTGAGCGAGGTCATCGTATATACCAGCGCTCTCCTTTTCGGCCCTGCAGTAGGCGGCCTATCCGGAGGAGTGGGCGCTGCTCTGGCCGATATCCTCCTAGGCTTCGCCTTGCCGTGGGCTCCGATCTCCTTTCTCATCAAAGGTATTGAGGGCCTAATTGTGGGGGCAGTTTCCTCCCTTCACTGGAAAAACAGGCTGCTTGGAGATACACTTTCTATCCTTATAGCGTTTCCTTTCATGATCGCCGGTTACACTGTTTCTGTGGGCTTGCTCTACGGTTGGCCCGCCTCACTTGTGGAATTCTACACTGATATAGTCCAGTGCTCCGCAGGTCTGGCCCTCGCCCTTCCCCTTACTTACGCCCTGCGGAAAATTAGGATATCAGAAAGGTGGTAGTAATGAGTTTTCAAATCATCCAGAAAGACTGGCCTTTTTTGATCCATCCAAGTCTGACAGTACTCCTTACGGCATCTTATGAGGATAGGGACACCATTACACCTATTGCCTGGATTATGCCCTTAAGCGGGGAGCCGCCTCTCGTAGCCACAGCTTTAAAAGAGACGCGTTTCGCATACGAGCTGTTGGTGAAATCCGGGGAGTTCGGGGTAAACGTCCCACCCCTGGACCAGGCAGAAAAAGTTTGGGCCTGCGGTACGACCTCCGGCAGGAATCAGGACAAGTTCGCTCTCACCGGGTTCCAGAGGATGAAGGCAGAAAGGATAAAGGCTCCTTTAATTCAAGAGTGCATTGCCTATTTAGAGTGCCGGCTTTTTGCTGACGAGTCCTTCGGCGATCATCACCTGATCGTGGGCGAAGTTCTCCTGGCAAAAGTTAAAGAAGGTCTTTTTGACACGTGCTTTAACGAAAAATTTTCCCCCTGCCTGCATTTGCGCAAGAACCTGTTTTTGAACGCTGACTGGAAAAGCCTGAGGGCAGTGTGAAGTCCTTGTTCGCAACCTCGGTCTCCTTTTTGAGGCCCATCTGGTCTCAGGGTCAGGGGTGTTATTTGATCTCTGAAGAAGGAAAGCGCTACCTCGACCTGGAATCCGGAACCTGGTGCGCAATTTTTGGCCACGGCGATCAGGGCCTTGCCCTGGCTTTAAAGAAACAGGCAGAAGACCTCGCTCATTGCGGTTCCCTGTATCTTTCGCGAACCGCTATTCAGGCGACGGAAACTCTGCTTTCGATTGCGCCCCCTCAATTCTCCTCCGTTGTCTGGTTAGCCTCTGGATCAGAAGCAATGGACTGGGCAATGCAGGTCGCTCGCCTGGCTACTGGTAAAAGAAAGTTTTTGGTCCTCGATTGCGGCTTCCTGGGTTCCACGGACCTTCCATTTCGGGGCTCACTTCCTAAAAAAGAGGACCCTGACTTCACTTTCCTGGACACCAGCAAGTACCTTTATAACGGCGATCTCAACCTCGAGATTGACGAGGAGACAAAAAAGCATATCAATTCCCAGTTTAAGGAGAATGATTTTGCGGCCCTGGTCATCGAAGCCATCCCGGTCTCAGGAGGGATTAATATTCTCCCCCGAAGTTTCCTCAAGGCTCTGGAAGAAGCTTGCCGAAAAAACGGTGCTCTCCTAATACTGGATGAGGTTACCTGCGGGATGTGTCGCACAGGGATGTGGTTTGGATTTCAGTGGTTTGACCTCGAACCAGACATCGCGGTCCTGGGAAAAGCGCTTGGTTCTGGATATCCTGTATCCGCCCTCCTCATGAAAGAGGAGGTAGCCAGGGAAGTACAGGGGAAAATTGGTCGGGTCCAATCCCATCAAAATGATCCTCTGGGGGCCAAGGCAGCGATCTACGTAATCAATCGTTTGAAATCAGAGGGATTTCCGGAAAGAATCCAGAAAATGGGAAAGCTCCTGCTTAAAGGGCTCGAGAACCTTGAAAGTATCTTTCCCTTCCTCTCGCATGCCCGGGGACTGGGCATGCTTGCTGCGCTAGAAGTTTTAAATGAGGACGGAAAACCCTCGAGAGAGCGCACAGTATACTTCCAGAGCAAGGCTCTGGAATCAGGAGTTCTCGTGGGAGCGAAACCAGCATTGGGGCTTTTGAGATTCCTCCCTCCTTACATTATCAGCCAAAATGAAGTTGAGGCAGCGCTTCAAGTCCTCGAAAAGGCAGCTAAGAGTATCAGTTAGAGTCTCCTTTCGGAAAGGTCAGCCTGAAGTGGCCCGTCTTGAGTCAGGTATTTGATCCGGGTTCGCAAGCAGGTCGTTGTGTTTAGGTTTAAACATCTCAAACCTTCAGGACGGAACTCGGGAGGACGCGGAAATTAGAAATCAAAAGATGGGGTGGCTGAGGGGACTTGAACCCCCAACACCTGGATCCACAGTCCAGCGCTCTAACCAATTGAGCTACAGCCACCAGGTCATTTGAATTTTAGCATGTCGTAGCTCTTAAGTCACCCTCATTTCAAAGGTGCTCCAACCCTAAAGAAGAGTAAAAAATATTTTAATTTTTTGCCAGAAACCCTTTATTTTTTTCAGCAAAGATATAAGATATGCTTTGTTTTTAAAAAAGGAGGAAAACAAAGAACGAAATTGAAAATAGCGATCGTTTACAGCCCACCCCGAGAAGGGGAAGAATCGGAGGAATACGACCCTCCTGAACATGCCGAGCGGATTGCTCTGGCTATTCTTAGAAATGGCCACGAACCTCAGATCTTCACTGATTTAGAAATTTTCAGCAAACCCTGGATTTTAAAGGAAAGCGGAATAGACCTGATCTTTAACATGGCCGAGGGAACAATTGGGATGGAGGATAGGGAAGCTATCCTTCCGGCTCTATGCATCTCTCAGGGGGTGAAGTTTCTGGGAACAGGTGTCCTGGGCTCTGCTATCTGTCTGGACAAAGGGATGACCAATGCTGTTTTGAAAGCTCATGGGATCCCTGTTCCCGATTGGATCGTCGTAGAAGACCCTTCAGGCCTGGAGAGGATTGAGTTCCCCCTTCCAGCTATCGTTAAATATAACAACGAGGGCTCAAGTATGGGAATCGGGCCGCTTTCAGTCTGCCAGAGCCGGGAGGAAGTCCTCGATCAGGCTAACAGGCTTTATCAAAAATTGCCGGAACCAATCCTTATTCAAAGGTTTATCCTGGGAAGGGAAATCAACGCCGGTTTAATCGGAAATTACCCGGACTGGTTGGAGTTGGGAGTATTGGCTTTAGAGTACCATAACCCCTGGAACATAACCATGGAGGGTTCTTTCAGCAATGGTCGGGGTGAAGCCTGTTATCCAGAAAAAGAGCTCGCCTCGCGGGCCATTGAACTAACCAAGAGAATATTTCGGACCCTACATCTCAAGGACATGGCAAGGGTGGATTTTAAGGTCTTGGCCGGTGAACTCTATGCCATTGATGTGAACCAGTATCCTGCGCTAGCAGAAGGACGGATGTTTTCCCGCCTGGCAGCATCAATAGGATTAAGTTACGATCAGATGATAGGTAAAATCATCGAAGCGGGAATATCCAGACTTTATCCCCAGAGGCTCGAAAGAAGCAAATCAGAAAAGGTGGAATACCCGCTGGGAATATCAGCTCTTGTCTGAAGGAGAGTTAGAGCTCATCCTCCCTGGAGATTACCTCCCAGGCTTCCTCTAAAAGGTGAGAGGGAACCAGAATTTCAATTGTTCCCAAAGAGCCTATCGTGAGGCCATAAATCCTCCCTAAGGTCTCTCCCTTTTCGAATACGGGAAATCCCGCGTCCTCCAGCTTGCTCTTCACCATGGAGGCTTCGATGGGGTTATCTGTGCGGAAAACCACCGCCCATTCGCTTTTCACCTTTCTCCTTTCTCACTCCAGTTTTGCCCCGCAAGCTTGGCAGAAACGGTCGCCAGGCTTCACTCTGGCGCCACAGTTCGGGCAAACAGCTCCGGAAGCAGTTGTCGGTTGAGATGGCTGATAGCGAGGAGAGAGGTTTTGATCAATAGAGATCAGGACCGTAAGTATTCCGGCTACTGCCAGGAGAAAAGCCCAGCCGGAAATTCCGCCAAGAAGGAGAGCAAGGAACCCTACCCAGCGCATCCCCATCATGTCCGCGGCACCCATAGGCATATTGTAGTAATAGACCCAACTATAGCCAGGAGAGGCAACCACCACGATAGCCATGATCACGCAGACCACCAGGATAATCCAGGCAAATACCTGTAGAACTCCTGACACAAACCGATAAAGACCAAATTTCACTTGAAACACCTCCTTTGCTTATTACCATTTTAGCAGAAGAAGTGCCCTGGAGTCTCAATAGGGTTATAATTTTCAGGAGGCTGAGAATGAATTACATCTGGATAATTTTGTGGCTCCTTGTGGGCCTGTGGTCCGCCGCCCTGAGAAAGCAGCGTTCGGTCTGGGGGATTTTCCTATACGCGCTTCTGGGGCCTTTTGGGATCCTGATCTTCGCCTTTACCCCTGTAAAGAGAGGCTCTCCTCCATCGTTAGAAAAGGGCGAGGGAGAGGAGGGAAAAACCCGTAGCCCGGAAGAGACGGAGCAGGCGGAAAAAGAAACGCAGAGTAAAGAATAGAAGGAGAGCGAGGATGAATTTCTGGTCAGGACCATGGCCCTGGATTATCGTGGGGCTAATCTTTCTCCTGGTTGTTCTCAGGGCTTATGCTATTGGCCGCAGCCTCCGGAAGAAAAATAAAGGGCGGTCATAGGGTTTGAAGAATTTCCAGTCCCCATCGGTGCACTTCCTCAATTTTCAGGATTGAGGCTTGAGTCCAGCACTTAAGGGCCAAATTTAACAACTCCGGGCGTACTACTACCAGAGCCAGTTTGAAACTTTGGGAGCCAATTGCTTTGAAGGCTGCCTGGAAGCCATCGTGAAACTGGAACTCCAGGGGACCGAGCTCATCCACGATTAGAACATCACAGGGGATAGCTTCCTCAAGCCTGGAATTTATCCAGCTAATCGCTTTCCGATCGAAAACCCAGGGTGAAAGCTGAGGAATTGCGAGCCCCTCGCCCTCCTTTCGGGCAAAGAGCTTCCTTTCACCTGATTTCAGATCCCGGGCCCAGATGCGAGCCTTTCTTCCTCCTTCAAATTCCGTAAGGGAAATTATTCCCCTGACGTCCTTTCCCCTGTCTTTCAGCTCAAGGGAAAATTCCAGGCAGAAAGAGGTCTTTCCGGAAAGAAAGGGCCCGGTAAGAAGGGTGATCTCAGACAACTCTTTTACGCCTCCTCCCGTTTTCTGGAAAAACGTAACGCTCTCCCTCCGTTTCCAAAACTCTGATGGGCACTCCGTAGGTGGACTGCAGTTTTTCCTTTTCCAGAACATCCCCAGGAGGGCCGAATTGAAGGGAGGAGCCCTTCCGGAGAAGCAAAACCTGATCAGCAACGATGCTTGTGGAATTTGGGTCGTGTGTGGAGAAGATAATCGTGACCCCCTGTTCCCTCAAGTTCTCCAGCACCTCAAGGAGCATGGATTGGTTCTTTAAATCCAGGTGCGCTAAGGGTTCGTCTAAAAGCAGGATTCCGGGCATCTGAGCCAGGGCCCGGGCAATGATCACAAGTTGTTTCTCACCTCCACTTAAGGAAGTGAGAAAGCGGTCCTGAAGATGGAGTGTTCCTGTCCGTTCCAGTGCTTGAACCGCCATCTTGTAATCCTCGCTCCCCGGGGCTTCCAGAGGGCCCAGATAGGGCGCACGACCCAAAAGCACGTATTCTAAAACGGTGAACTCAAAAGCGACCCTTTCCTCCTGGCGGGCAAGGCCAATAATTTTGCTGAGCTCTGATCTGGAATAAGACCTTATTTCACGGCCAAAAATCTCAATTTTTCCTTTCTCCGGGGAAAGCTGCCCTAAAATCAGGTGTAAAAGGGTAGTCTTTCCGGAACCGTTAGGACCGAGGAGAGCGAGGATGCGTCCGGATTCCAAGGAAAAGGAAACGTCCTTGATCACCGGTTCCCCGGGAATATAGGAGAAGCTCACTTCAGAAAGGGAAAGTGCGCTCATACGAACCCCCGGCTTGAGGGCCTAGTGAGGATAAGGAGGAAAATGAAAGCTCCGATTAAGGAGGTGAGTATGCCCAGGGGTATTTCCCCCCAGAGCAAAGTCCGGGCAATGGTGTCGCAGAAGAGACAGAAAAGCGCTCCTAAGAATAAAGAGGCAGGAAAAGAAAACTGGGAATTGGCCCCTACTAACTTGCGCGAGATGTGGGGAATGATCAGACCAACCCAACCCACGATACCAGCAACGGAAACCATTACCGCTACAGGAATAACCGAAAGGGCGAGCACCAACATCTTCTCCTTTCCCGGTCTTACTCCCAGGGAAAAAGCGGTGCTCTCGTCCAGGGTGAGGATGTTCAAGCGCCACCTGATTAAATAGAGGATGAAGAGGGCAGGAAGCACAAAAGGCACAACATAGATAACCTGATGCCAATCGCTTCCCCAGAGTCCCCCTAAAAGCCAGAAAGTGATTTCTGGAAGCTGCTTTAAGGGATCAGCCAGGTATTTTAGCACTCCCACCCCCGCAGAGAAGAGCGCGGAAACAGCAATACCCGCAAGGACCAACCTCAGAACCCAACCTCCGTAACGTAATCTCCGGGCCAGAAAAACGGATAGGAAAAGTCCGAGAATACCAAAAAGGGCAGCCACTATTTCGGTAGTCAAAAGGGATCCCCCCAGGAAAATAATCGCCAGGGAGGCCCCGAAGGCAGCGCCCTGAGAGACACCCAAAAATCCTGGTTCCACAAGGGGATTGCGGAAGATCATCTGCAATACCACTCCTGAAGCGGAGAGAGTGGCTCCTAACAGTAAGGAAAGCAGAATTCTTGGAAGGCGATAATTGACTACCAGGTTCAGGGCCATGGGGTCAGAGAAAATAGCCTGAGGGGATTGAACGTAAGGAGCTGGATATCGTCCCACAAGAAGGGAAAGGAGTGTGCACAGGAGGACGAAAAGGGCAAAAAGGGCAATTTTTCCAAGAAGCACCCTGCTTCTTACCTCAATGCGCTTCGATTGTGTGGAAGCCAGATCCTTCAATCGAGATCCCCTTTAAGCGCAGGGAATATCAGATCATTTATTTTCTCCGGGCTAAGGCCGTAAAGCTCCTCATAAAATTTCCTCACTTCTTCCCTCATCTCGATGGAAAAAAGCTCAGGATGCAGGCGCCCGGCAACCCACTCTAACCCTAAAATCCAGCGGGGATCAGGTTGATCCCAGGAGAAAAAGTCCGCGGGAAAACCATAAAGAGCATTTTCTTTCACCGCCTTGAGCTCTCTCCACTTAGGGTCTTCTTTCAATTTCTTAGCAATGGAGGAGGAATCCTGTCCGTAAGCTACGAGGATCAGGATATCCGGGTTCCAGAAAAGCACCTGCTCGAAATTGACTACAGTATAGCCGCCACCCTGAGAGCTGGAGGCCCAGACTGGCTCTCCTCCCGAGAGGGAGACCATCGCTGTCTGAATCCAGGAAGCCGGCGGCATGCTGAGTGACCCTGATCCTCCTTTTTCACTGTACTGAGCAAGGAGCACTTTGGGCTTAAAGGAAAGGTTCTGGGTTTTTTTCTGTACAAAATTCAGTCTTGTTTGGTAGAAATTCTGGATCTGCTTCGTTCGTTCGGGCATGTTCAAAATCGTGCCTAAGATTCCGATGTCCCGTAAAAAGGTCTCCGGAGTCTCTAAATCCAGATAACAGACCTTGATCCCTAATTTTTCCAATGCCGCTCCGCTTTTGCTTGCGAGGTAACTCTTCATCAGAACCAGGTCGGGCTTCAAAGCGGCGACCTGTTCGGGTCCTACTTCGTATTCCAGAACTTGTTTGCTTTCCAGCTGGGTATCAATTAGGGAGAGGAAGGATTTGGGGTCGTTTACCCCACCACCGGAATAGGCGATTAGCTTATCTCCAGCTCCAGGGAAAAGATAGAAGGAGTCAAGGATCATGAAGGAAGCCTTCCCTACCACAATAATCCGCTCTGGAGGGCGATCGAGCAAGATTGTTCTCTGGAGGGCATCCGTAACCTGGATGGTCCCATGGGTCTGGCTTGAAGTCGGGATATTATTCTGGCAAGATGTGAGTAAAATTATGAACAAGGCAATAAAAATAGTGGTCTTCGAAATTTTGTCCTTCACTATCGTATCTCCTTTACAAAATTGTGGTTCAAATTATAACCATTTTATTGCAAAAGACAATCGCAGGGTGTATCCTCAATGCAATTTCAGGCTTGAGGTGCTTTTATGCAGGTAGCGCAGAGTATATTAGAGTCAATCAAAGAGGATGCTGAGATCCAGGAGGCGAGAATCGGGATCTTCTGGACAGGGGTCTGGAGCAAAAGGTGCGGCATCGCTTTGACCCTCTGGCCTGGACCAGAGCACGCCCCCGCAGTTAGGGAGGCTGGGGGGCTAAAAGGTAAACCTGCCTTAGAGCTGGCAAAACTGTGGACCTCTCCTCTTATGACCGAGCGCTCACTGGCTATAGCCGCAATGAACTCGCTAATTGACCCTGAGGAAGATAGCCTGCAGGAACTGGATGCCGGGGATTTCCTCCTCCACCAGGGTGCGGAAAAGAAAATAGCTTTAGTGGGGCATTTCCCCTTTGTCCCTGAGCTCAGGAAGGTGGCGGAAAAGCTCTGGGTTCTGGAGCTGAATCCCCGCCCTGAGGACCTTCCCGCTTCAGCTGCTCCGGAGGTAATCCCTCGAGCAGACATCGTGGCCATCACGGGTTCTGCTCTTATTAACGGGACCATTGATCAGCTTTTGAGTCTGGTCTCTCCTTCCAGTTTGGTCATGGTCATGGGGCCCTCGGCACCTCTTTCCAGGGTGTGGTTCGATTACGGCGTGGATATCATATCCTCGAGCATAGTGCTCGACCCGCCACGGGTACTGGATTGTCTTTCCCAGGGAGGAAACCTGCACCAGATAGTCCCGTTCGGGATCAGAAAAGTGAGTATCCTAAAAAAATAGGACTAAACTCGTAAAAACGATCAGGCTGTTAAGGCTTTTCCTATCGCTGTAACGAGGAAATAAGGGAACTTTTTGCTCCTGCTCAAGGCAGAACTCTCCATTGAAAAAAGACTGTCCATTTTTTCCCTAAAAGAATAATAATTAAAGGATCAGAAAAGTTACGATGAATAGCTTTGCTGTCCTATAAGGTTAAAATCGAAAGAATCTTAGATTGGGACTAAACTTTTTTTACGTTAGCTGCTTGGGGGCCTTTTGGTCCTTCCATGATGTCAAACTCTACTGAGTCGCCGGGTTCCAGAGCCCTAAATCCCTCCATCTTGATCGCCGTGTGATGAACGAAAATATCCTTCCCGTTCTCCATTTCGATGAAGCCGTAGCCTTTTTGGGCGCTGAACCACTTTACTTTGCCTTTCATTCTTGCCATTAAAATTTCCTCCAAAACCTTTCGCAAACTCTCTTTCAAAAACTTGAAAGATAATTTACTTTAAGCCCTCTCGTTATTTTTGTAAAGCTGGAGGAGAGGGCTGGAATCCAAAGAAAAGTTCAATTTGGGGGGCAAGAATTCCGCTTCTTAAGCCGTACTAAAGCGCGCAAAAGTTACTTAAAAAGCTTTCCTAAGAGCTTTCCCGTTGCTCTTCCAACGAGACGTCTTGCGATCCTTTTTCCTGCTCTCCCCTCAGCCACTGCCTGGATGTCTCCCAGAATTCTGGCAGCTTTATAAAGACCAGATCTAGTTTTGGAGATAGATCTCTTCAATTTCTTCCCTCCTCTTCCCTCTGAATCATCCTATGAATAAGACAATTTTCGAGCTTATTTTACTCTCTTTTCTTTCAAGCTGAAATTATACTGGCTCAACTGAAAAAAACAATTAGAAAATCAACTGGATTCTTTGGGGTTAAATTTGTAGAAAAATTAATTGAAAACCCTGGCGGGCCCAGGGAGACTCGAACTCCCAACCATCGGATTAGAAGTCCGATGCTCTATCCTCTTGAGCTATGGGCCCGATTTGGAGCTAATTTTTGGCTTTTGACCCTTTAATTTCCTTGAGAATAAAAAACTAACCCTCAGGAAATCCCTATAGTCTCCTTAATGGAGCCGTTTACAGGATACTACATTTTTCAAGTTTTAGGGAAGGGTTGCCCTAAGTTTACTACATGTAAGCCGCTTTCGCTCTTCTTAAAACATTCAAGAAATTTTGTCGAGGCCCTATTCGGTTATTTCCATCGTACATCTCAGAGGTTCATCTCCTATAAGATTAGCTTTGCAATTCAACTTCCACACCAAGAACCTGGTCTCGCAGGACTTCTTTCCCGAGAAGGATAAAAGCCTTCGGGTAGCAACAAGGTCTAAGGAGGAAGCCCCCTTTGCCAGGCAAGAGGCAAGCTCTCTGGGGATAACCTGGGATTCCAGAGCACTCCTTGCTCTGGAATCCCTAAAATGGAAGACGATCAACAAATGAGGCGGAGCTTTTTCCCTGGGGTATAATTCCGCTTCTCCTCCGCTTCTGCTCCGCTTATAGGGTTACAAGGAAAATGCTTCTGCAGTTTCTCTGGGTAAGATAGGGGTACTACGTCAGACAAAATTTGATTCCCTTACGTCTGACAAACTTTAAACTTTTCCTTTCATTTCTTGCCGCGGCGCGGCCGCTACTTGATCCGAAAATAAAATGATTGCGGTGTGAGCACAGTAACTCACCAACAGCTTCTTCTCCGCTTGCCCCTTTCTCAAAAACCTTCTACTTTTTTGGAGCTTCAGTAAAACCCAAGTGTCCCGTCCCTTCTCACCTTGCGGAAAGCCCAGCGGAAAGTTAGGACTCCTAAAGGAACAGTGAGCAAGGAGAAAGCCAGAAGGATCAAAATTTCTGATCCCACCGCTTCCCATCCTGCATGCTGCAGCAGAGAAAGCCTCAGAGCCCTAAGTCCATGGGTTTGAGGGAGAACTTGAGCCAGCCCCTGGAGCCAGGGAGGAAAGATTTCCACGGGATAATACACTCCTGAGAGAAAGCCGGAAAGCATCCCCATGAACCAAGAGACGGGATCCCCCTGCTTGTTCACAAGAATTATTCCTGCCGAGATCATACCGATCCCGGATACGCTGATGATAGTCAAGAGAAAAGAGAGAAGGGCCAAGCCAATATTCGGAGAGAGCTTCATTGAAAAAACCAGAAGGCCCAAGCCGAAAATCAGGGAGCTGTTGAGAAGGGTAAGGAGGTAGGGCCAGAGGGCTGAGTAAAAGAGGAATTCCCAGGGTTTCAAGCCTGAGGCCAGGAGAATCTCCAGGGTACCCAAGCGTTGTTCCGAAGCTACCGCTTGGGAAAAAGTATTCTGGGAAACCGCGAAGAAATTCTGGAAAATCACCCCGATCAAGAGAAAGGAGAGAAAATCCCCTCCATAAGGGGAAAGAAGAGGGATGAGGTTCTGGCCAATCAATTTAGCAAGAAAGAAGTAGGAGGCTAACGAGATCACCATGCTGAACAACTGGAGGATCAGGACGGTACGGTAAGTGGTAAAGGTTATGGCTTCTCTTAGAAGGAAGGCCAGGGGTTTTCTCATTGCTTCTCAGTGAGCCTTAAAAAGATGTCCTCTAAGCTGGGCTCCTCTAAGGCAAGATGGGTGATCTCCCAGTTGTGACTCCCAGCGAGAGAAAGGAGCGAGGAAGGGGAAAACCTCTCTTTTCTAGTAAAGAGGAATACCCCCTGGGAATTGATCTCCACTTTCTCCACACCCTCCACCTTCAAGAGGATAGCCCTATGCGACTCTTTTAAAGGAGGATTGGTCTGAAGACGCCAGCGGGCGTTGGGAAAAGAAGCGCGGAGACTGCTCAAGTCTCCTTGAGCTAAAAGCCTTCCTTTATCCAGGATCCCTATGCGATCGCAGAGCCGCTCCGCCTCCGTGAGGTTATGAGTGACCAGGACAACGGTCCTTCCCCGGGACTTCAAGTCAAGGATTAACTGCCTGATGACCAATGCGGACTGGGGATCGATAAAGGAAGTGGGCTCATCCAGAAGGAGGATGGGAGGATCCTTTAATAAAGCTCTGGCTAAATCCAAGCGGCGCTTGTATCCAGAGGAATAAGTCATGAATTTTTTGTGGATAACATCTTCCAGTCCAAGGGAAGCAATAATTTGAGGAATTCTCGAAGAAGAAGAGGAAGAAGAAGATCCCGAGACGGAGGCAAAAAACCTCAGATTCTGGAGGCCAGTCAAGCGCCAGTAAAAGGAGCGCTCTCCTCCTAAGGCGATCCCCACTGAGGCTCTAACCTTTTGCTCTTCTTTAACTGTGTCATAGCCATTTACCTTAACAGAGCCGGAAGTGGGGAAAAGCAAAGAGGCTAAGAGTCGCAGGAAGGTAGTCTTCCCTGAGCCGTTAGCCCCGCTGAGAGAAAAGATACAACCTTCCTCTATGGCCAGGTTGATTCCCGAGAGGGCAGTAATCCTTCTCCGGGAAGAAGCAAAGGTCTTAGTTAACTCCCTGGTCTCAATGGCCAGTCTCAAATCTCTCACCCCAGAATTTTTTCTAATTCTCTTGACAATGTAAAAAAAAAAAATGCTAAATTGCAATTGGAGGTAGAGGAAGATGAAAGCTTCAAGATATAATTTCTTCTTCAAGGAGGATGGCCTTCTCTTCAATGCTGTAACCTGCGGTCTGGCACAGGTTTTACCAGAGAATGTTGATCTCATCGAGAAAGTTCTCGAAAATCCTTGCGAAAATAATCTCTCTGCTTTGGATCCGGATATCAAGGAGAAGTTAATTGAAGGCGGCTTCTTAATCGAGGATGATGTGGATGAGCTGGCTTTCTTGGAAGCGAGGTATCACTTAGCCCAGTTTGCCCCGGATATATTAAGTCTGACGATAGTCCCAACTTTAAATTGCAATTTTCGTTGCGTTTACTGCTTTGAAGAGAAGCTCAATTTATCAATGGGAGACAGCGTCATTGAGTCAATTATTTCCTTTATCCAATCGCGGGATAACCTCAAACGCTTAACAGTCACGTGGTACGGTGGAGAACCATTGTTGGAACAAGACACTATTCTGGCCCTTTCGGAAAAGGTTGTTAACCATTGCAACAACAATAATATTAAATTCCGAGCTGGAATTGTAACAAACGGCTATTTATTAACTCCTTCGTTGGCAAAGCTTTTGGCGGAAAAGGCCAGGGTTGAATGGATTCAAATTACTTTGGATGGACCCCCTGATATTCATAACAAAAGAAGACCTTTAAAGGGAGGGGGAGCAACTTTTGATACAATTATTTCAAACCTATTAGCCGCCGTTAATTTATTTAGGGTTGCGGTTAGAGTAAATGTTGATAAAAATAATGTTTTATTTATTCCAAATCTTATAAATATATTGGATGAGATCGGGCTTAAACAGAGAATCATGGTGGCACCTGGAAGGGTTTCTGCACCTACAATTGTTTGCAAAGACTATATGCAAAATTGCTTTGATCCAAAAACTTATTCAAATTTGCAATTTCAGATCTATAAAACACTTTCTGAGTTTGGTTTCCAATCGTTGATTTACCCTAAACTTGTTACTATCCCTTGCATTTCCGTTTCTCCTTTTTTCTTTGTTATTGGTCCTAAAGGAGAATTATACAAATGCTGGGAAACTGTAGGCATAGAGAAAGAAGTTGTTGGCTATTTAGACAATCCAAAAGTCTTGACTCCCAATTCAGCAAAATGGCTAAATTATAACCCTCTCAAGTTCAAAAATTGTAAAAGATGCAATGTTTTGCCAATTTGCATGGGGTCTTGCCCTTATCACCAAATTCAAAAGTATAGCTGGTTAAAGCCAAGCGATAATTGTCCTCCTTGGAAATATAATTTGAAAGATTATTTATTTTACGTTGCTGCTAATATCAATGACTTGTATTCTAAAACAGAAGGGGGGTGAAGGAAGTGACTTGGTTAGTAAAACCTGCATATGGACTCTGTATAGGTATAAACGCTAGCCCAGATTGGATCTGTGCTGAAGGATCGACTTGTTTTCGCCAATGTCCTTCTGATGATGAGCTATCTGGATGCAGCCCGTGGCATTTCTGCGACATTTATCAAGGACCCTAAAAAGACGATGAGTAGGCATAAGCGTGGATAGCTAACAATAACTAACCTACCGCTGGTTATCGATAGCTAAAAATTGTTAAAGATAGCTAATGGGTGGGAAAAACAAATTATAAGGGAGATTATGGTAGCCGATAAAAGGAGGAAAAATCTGTTAAAGGAACCAATTAGAATTACGTTTATCGTTATTCTTGTGTTATTGGCTTGTTTTCCCTTAGACCCTTCAGCTTTAGCAGAAGAAACGAACTGTGTAGCGAGCGCGCATTTCGTTATTCATTTTGAAAACGAGCCCAGCCAGGAAGTAAGGCAGGAGATTATCAATTTTTATGAAAATGTTGCCAGCACCCTGGAAGAGAAATTTTCCAGTAAGTTAAAAGATAAAGTTCAGCTCTATTTGGGGTCTTATATTTACTCTCAAGCAGGAGACCAAATGGCCTTTCAGATGTATGACCCGTCGAAACCCCTATTTCGTTTTAGCTGCCACGAGGCCCTTCATATCATACTCAAAGATCTTCTGGGGCCACCTCCTATGCTTCTTTTTAATGTTGTCGATGATCTGGGATCTCGGTATAAATTCGAGGAACTGACCGTCGCTACCTTCGACCTCTATTTCATCCGGCCGACTCTGCCCATCCATCTTTTTGCCGCAGTGCTTGTGAAAGAAAAGGGATTCTCTTTTGAAGAAACTCTTTCTAAAGGTTCCGGAGACGTAGAGCCCGTGATCTCTTTTCTTCTTTACCTTCTCCAGAATCGAAGCTGGGATTGTTTCGCCAAGCTCTGGAGATATCAGTCAGATCTGCACAAAACGGTTCTGGAGAACACCCAGGCAGCCGTCTTAAGCGCTTATGGTGAAGAACTGTCCTCTCTTGAGCAGGAATGGAAAACACATTTAGAAGTTACGCCAATCTCTAACGAATGGCTGAACACAATTAAAGTTATCTCAGAACTCCACGGGATCGTGCCAGAAAAGAAGAAGGAATGGTATCGGGCCAAAGAGGAAGGATTTGATGGCGTAACTGTCTCTTTCTCTGAGCTTCCAGTCTTGCAGTCTGTGCTTGCTGAAATGGGCAACCTTGTGGATACAGGTCCTTACGGGCTACCGGCTGAACCGATCTCTAACCCTGACAAGGTGGAACAAACTCTTCAGAAATTCAAAGAAATTGCCGAAATAGTAGATCAAACTATCCAGTTAGCTCGCCTGGCACAGGATGAGGCCAAGTTAGGAAAATTAGAGGCCTCCTATCGAGACTTTCAGAAATTGAGGGAAAATTTGATTCGCCTGGGGAATTCCTCTTATCTCTCTTGGGTGGATAATCAATTAGCTGAACTGGAAGCAAAGGTTCCTCCCGAGCTTGTAAGGAAATACATCAATCAGGGCTTTCCCTGGTGGGGCTGGGTACTCATCGGTTGCGGCGCTGCTGGGATTTTAGGTCTGGGAGGTTGGTTCTTCTTTTTTAGGAGAGGTCTCTATCGAAAGGAAAAGGGGCAAAAATCTTAGGAGCCAAATGGGATATTTTAAATACACTCTCAAGCAAATACTTTTTCTTCTCCCCATTCTAATTCTGATCACTATTATCATTTTTCTTTTATAGAGCGCTTTGGGAAGGTCTCCAGCAGAGTATCTCCTTATGGGAAATCCGAATATCACTTCGGAAAACGTCTTCCAGGAATCAGTGAGACTGGGGTTGATTGACCAATATGGAAAGCCCCGACAATGCTGATCCAGTATTTCTACTGGCTGAAAGCGTTGTTTAAGGGTAAATTTGGATGGTCCCTGCGGTACCCCAATCGCTCTGCTTCAGAATTATTTTCAACTTTTTTGCCCAACTCCCTATGGCTGATTATTCCCTCCATCACGCTTTCCCTCATTGTTTCTGTTCTTATAGGAGTTAAGGCTGCATGCAGTCAGAATTCACGTTTTGATAGAATTTCCATGACTTTATCTTCCCTCGGGCTCTCCATTCCTCCCCATTGGTTGGCCATTCTGGCTATCATGATTTTCTGCATAGTCCCCTACAGGTCCTTCGGCTTTTCATTGTTTCCTGCTGGAAACATTATCTCTTTCGGTAAACCATTTGCTGGCAGCTTCTGGGATCGTATTTGGCGCCTTGCATTACCCGTCTTGGTTCTAAGCGCTATCTTTATTGCTAACTGGACCCGCTACATTCGCTCTTCCTTTCTGGAAGTGATCCGGTCAGATTTCATCCGCACTGCTCGGGCCAAAAGGGTCCCGGAAAGAAGGGTAATCTGGGGGCATGCGCTGCGCAATGCTCTTATCCCCCTTGTTACGACTGTGGCCGGTTCCATTCCCTGGGTCTTTACCTGGACAATCGTCGTGGAGGCCATTTTTACTTACCCCGGTTTATGTCGACTCTTCTATGTATCCTTCTTTTACCCTACCGACATATCCGTGCTTCAAATGGTGATTTTTTCTTTTTAGCCCTCACCGTGTTCTGCAATCTTGTTGCCGATACCCTCTATTGGCGGTTGGACCCTCGTATAAGAGAGCAAAGGGCTTTAGGAGCCAAGTAGTATGCCTTCTCACCTTATTTGGTCAACTTTCTATAGCGTTTTTAAAAAGAGCAAATTGGCCCTTTTCGGTTTTGCCTGTTTGCTGTTTTTGATTTTGACCTTTTTCCTAAGTGAACCCCTTTACTTCCGGATTACGGGGTCTAATCCCTACACTATCGACGTTTTGAATCGTTACGCTTTTCCTTCCCCCAGCACTGGTTAGGGACAGATGATCAAGGGCGGGATTTATTGGCTCGCCTCCTGTTAGGGGGACAACTCTCTGTGGAGGTGGCACCTCTTCTTTCTTCTCCACCTTCTTTGGGGTATTTGTAGGTTTAGTCTCGGGCTTCTATGGAGGGTGGTGGGATTTTATCTTGATGCGCCTTTTGGATTTCATGCTTTCCGTCCCCTGGCTCATCATCTACATGGTGTTTGGAGGGCTTCTCTTCCGCATTATCGGCTGGGGTTTATGACCCTTGATTTTGGTTTTCTCCCTCTTCGGCCGGATGAACACAGCTCGTCTGGCGAGGGGGGAGGCGCTTTCGCTCAAGAGCTCAGAATACGTGGAAGCAGCACGATCGGTGGGAGTGACCACCTGGAGAATCAAGTTCCGTCACCTGCTCCTCAATTCTATCCACATTATTTTGCCCTCTTTCGCCATCCTCGTTGCCCAAAACCTTCTGGCAGAGGCCACTCTAAGCTGGATGGGAATTCAAGAGCATCAGCCTTCTCTGGGAAATATGATGATGAGGGAGGTCAATCCTCTTCGCACCCGGATATGGACCATTCCAATTTTTCTACCCAGGGATTACTCTGATCCTCTTAATTCTCTCCGTGAACTGGTTGGGGAATGGCCTTCGTGATGCCTTAGATCCCCTGATGGTTTTACCAAAACTTTTGAGAACGGGAGTTCGGCGTCTTGTGCTAAAATTAGCTCACAACCTTAATGTGGTTTTACCAACATTGAATAACTCATTTTCTCAATAAGGAGCAGATATGGGCAAAGAAGAGGGTTCTTTAAGTTTAGACCAGGTTCCAATCATTTTAAGGCGGGAAATTGAAGCGCGCATCTTAGGCCCCTTAATTGAAGGTTTGTGCAAAAGATTTCCTGAAGAGGAAGTGGAGAATGTCTTTCAGGAAACAATTAAAACAATTGCCAGATCTCAGGGCGAAGAGCTCAAAGAAAAAATGGGGGGAAATTCTCTGGAGCATTTCAAAAAAGCTCAAGAAGCCTGGAAAAAAGGAGGAGCCGTGGAAATCGAGGTGATAAAAGATACGGATAAGGAGTACGCCTACCTCGTCCACCGCTGCTTTTATGCCGAACTATATGAGTCCCTAGGGCTTAAAAAATGGGGCGTGATCCTTTCCTGTATGAGAGATTTTCCACTAATCGAGGGCTTTAACCCTCAGATTAAACTGGAATGTAAGCACACGATCATGGAGGGGAATGACTTCTGTGATTTCCACTATTTCTACTGTCTTACTCCAGAGGACCAGAGGTTGCCTTAATTAGTAATAAGCGCCCAGAGTCTTAAAGCTTGTGCTCATTCCCTAAAATTTTTAGAGTCGGGGAGTCAGAAAAATTCCCAATGATTCCTCGAAGATGTCAAAAAATTGACCCTTGAATAAGCAGTATCTTGAAGGCCGGAAGGACCAGCAAAAATTGCAAAGGTGAAATCCTTTTCTGAATTAGGAAGATTGGGTGTAAGGAGATTTAAATAGGGATTAAAGGCAGGGGAAGAGCTAATCAAAAATTGTTGCAGAGCACCATTATGGATTCCATAAAATGCACTGAAAATCCCGTGGTTCTGGATTTCAGTTCTTTGTTCTCTATCAAGGTAGTAGCGAGTGGCTCTCGGGGCAAGGCCCAAGAGATACTAAAGCTTAGAGCGAATCCTGGAACTTAATTACTATCGAGGTTTTCCTTTCAAGGAGAACTGCCTTCAAACAAGTTTATCAGTTTTGACAGACATGAAAAAATCCATTTTCTAACCAGTACCCCATCTCAACTTCCGAGGAAAACGGGGAGGTCTTGGTCTAAAAGCAGTACTTCCCAATTCCTGGAATCCAGAACCAGGTTTATGGCTCGAATGATCACGCCTTCATTCTGGGCCTGGCGGAGAAGTAGAGCGATCCCGGGATCCACTTCTTCATTAGGGGAGAAAGCCCTGACAGCAGGCAAGGAGGAAATAAAAACAATGGCGCTCCTTCCGCCTGTTCCTCTATGATCCAGAAGCGTTTTGATATGCTTTCGCCCCCGGAGGGAAGGGGAATCCGGGTACAAAGCGAGATCGCCCTTGCTCATAACGGCCCCTTTGACTTCCAAAAATAGCTCCTGACCATTCTTCCCCAAAAGGCAGTCGATCAAGCAATTCCCTATCCTGACATTCCTCCGAATCAGCTTCCATCCCCTAAGCCAGGGGAGGAGTTCCAATTCCATGGCTTTCTGGAAGGCCAACATGTGAATTTGCGTATCAAGGATGCTCCAGTATTCGCCCTTTCCGGAAGCAATAAGCCTTAGCTGACTTTTTGCGAGTCTTTCTTGAGGAAGGCAAAGGCAAGGGGCCTGGGGTTTCAAGAATTGTTCTAATCTGCCTGAGTTTGCCAGGTGCGCCAGAAGGACTTGCCCATCGTTTTCCACTTCTACTAAGAAGCGATTGACCCTCCTTCTAATGCGGCATATTTGAAGTTTTTCAAATTTCAACAAAATCCTTGGTTGTTGCATCTTATCTGAAACCTATTCTCTGCGCAATGAGTAAATAAGGAAGTTCCCCCTATTACCATTAGTAGCCACGGAAATGGGTCTGCCTCTGGCATTATCTCGTCCTTCCTCAATCCTGGGGGCTTGAAGGAAAATAGAATAGTGGAAAATAAATAAAATCCTTTACCAGATTTATTCCTATTTATCTTATTTTTTTTCTGAGAACCAGCCTTCCCTTTCCATTACTTCTGCTACTACTCTATTGCTTAAAGAATCGCCTCTGGCTACGAAAATTCCCACATTTCTCCCCACAGCCTCTACCAGCTCTGCAACATCTTTATGGCTAAATCCCGGACAAAGGAGAATGGCACTGATTCCTTCTTCCTTTACCAGTCTTTGGCAGGCTTCCACTGCTTGGGATTGATTTCGAACTACTTGCGCGAAGAGTTTATACTTTGGGGTCTCAATCAGGCACTTGTGCTTCTCTGGCTCGGCATCGGGAGCATGAGCAACAAAAACCACCTTAAAAGCTATAGTCATCACCTCTATTCTCTTAGCGCCTTAAAAAATACTTCTTTAAGATTTTACTACTTAACCCCAATTGAATCTTTGCCAAGAGTCGCAAGAGAGCGAAATCAGGACATTGATGAAAGAAGATATTCAACATGGGACGATGGTGAAACCCAGTGTTGGGCATTTAGGCAAACAAATAACTCGTCTTTTAAAAAAACGCTATAAAGCTTGGGGATTAAACCACCTTAAGGGCCACATGATGAAAACAGAAAAGAGGCGGATCTCCTTGGCTTCCTCATTTTATATTCTTGGGCAATCTCCATAGCCTTCTTTGAGTCTATCAAAGTTGGACTCATTGGCTCGCTTGCCTCAAAACCAGGATCGCTTTTACGATCTCCAAGGTTAAGGAAGGAGGATAGGCCTGAGTGTGAGTATAGCTGAAGGAAAGAAAAAGTAGAAAAAGGGTTATCATTAAAACCCCAATTTCATCTTTTTGCTCCTCAGAATCTATTGTCCCAAATGCGGAAGTATCTGTAGTTTGACAAGAAGGAGTTTTCTTAGGCGCAAGGAGATTTTCTCCACTACTTGTTCAAGGATAGTCGGTTCCAACTTCCAGCGCTCCCGAGTAATAGTATGCATTTGAAAATTGAATAGAAAAATTTTTTCCTTGATTCCTTGATTTTTTCCCTTTATGGTGTTATTTTTTTAAAAAATTTATTACTGGAGGGCAAAATGCATATACCCGACGGTTATCTGGGACCAAGCACTTATCTCGTGATGTATGGAGCCAGCGCCCCATTCTGGGTTCTGAGCCTCGCCAAACTCAAAAAAGCCCTAAAGAGCAGAGCGGTTCCTCTTCTGGCTTTAGGCACGGCATTCATCTTCATCATTATGATGTTCAATGTTCCCATCCCCGGAGGAACTACGGGGCACGCCGTGGGCGCTTCTTTAGTGACTATCCTTCTGGGACCATGGGCGGCCTCTCTGGCTACAAGCCTCGTCCTCTTAATTCAGGCTCTGGTCTTCGGGGATGGAGGGATCACGGCCTTGGGGGCCAACTGCTTCACCATGGGGGTCATTATTCCCTTTTCCACCTGGGCCCTCTTCCGCCTCCTGGTCGGAAAGAGCCCTTCTCGTCCTTACCGAGTTCCCATTACCGGCGGGATTACGGCTTACATTGCACTTAATCTGGCGGCTTTAGCCACAGCCTTCCTTTTGGGAATCCAGCCTCTCCTTTATCACACTGCAGACGGGAAGGCCCTTTATGCCCCCTACCCTCTCTCAGTTGCCATTCCGGCCATGGGGTTGGAGCACTTAATTGTCTTTGGCTGGGTGGAGGCAGTGGTAACAGCCCTGGCCCTTTTCTTTATTCAAAAATATGATGCTTCTTTAATTGCTCTGGCAAAGAAGGAGTGAAAAAAGTATGAAGAAATTTAAACCCTTTTTCCTCGTAATACTGGTGCTGGCGATTCTCACGCCTATCGGAATATACCTGCCCGAGAAACTCCAGGCCGGGGATGCCTGGGGAGAGTGGAGCCCGGAGGACCTCTCCCAGGAAATTGGATATGTTCCTCAAGGGATGGAGAAGCTATCAAGCGTTTATCAGGCACCGCTCCCTGACTACTCTGCAGGAGAACTTAACCCTTATTTAGCCTACATTCTGAGTGCCATTTTGGGGATTCTCCTGGCCGGGGGATTGATCTATCTAATAGGGTGGGCGATCTCAGCGCGTGGGCATTAACTTTATCAGAAAAACTCGTCAGGCGCTTTCCTCAGGAGAGCTGGCTTTTACTTCCCATGGCTTGAAAAAAGGAGGAATTGGCTTTCCTTGGCAGGTTCCCGCCTCTTTAGCTCTGGCATTCTCAATCAGCTTCCTCCAAAGCTGGACTGCGTTGGTATCCTCTCTTGCTCTGGTATTACTACTTTGCCTTCTTTTACGAGTAGCCTGGGACAAGCTGCTCGCTCGGGCTGGTCTACTGGGGCTTTTCACTTTCCTCCTTTTTCTCCCCTCGCTTTTCTGGGGAACGGATATCTGGCAGGTTCTTTTTCTGGCCTGTCGTTCCTTCTTAATTATTGCCTGTGCTCTTCTTCTCGTTCTTTCCCTGGGGTGGCACGGAGTACTTTTTGCCCTTAGAAAGCTTAAGGTCCCTTCCTTGGTTCTTACTCTTCTGGATTTGAGCACACGGTTCATCATGCTTCTTTTTAAAGTAGCAAGGGAGTCCTGGGAGGGAGCTGAATCACGAGCTATCAACCTTAAAGGCAAAGAGGGAAGGAGAGTGGTTGCCTACCTCTTCTCATCCCTGTTTATCAAGACTTTACAATTTACTGAGGAGGTCCACGAAGCAATGCTGGCACGGGGATATGCGGATTTTTGAGCTGAATGATGTCTCCTTCCGCTACCCTGATGGCACACTCGGGCTATCTCGTGTTTCTCTCTCCTTAAATAAGGGTGAGTGTCTGGGAATTGTTGGCCCCAATGGCTCGGGGAAATCCACCCTGCTTAAAATTTTGGCTGGCCTTTATTTTCCCCAGGAAGGAGAAGTCCTATATATGGGGGAAGCTCTCTCTGAGGAGAGATTTAAAGAAAAGCTCTTTCGGGAAAATTTTCGCCGCAAGGTGGCCATTCTTTTTCAAAACCCAGAGTCTCAAATTCTCTTTCCCACCGTTTGGCAAGAAATCCTTTTCGGCCCCCAGCAGCTAAAGATAGATCAGAAGGAAGCAGAGGACAAGGGAAATGCTATGCTCAGGTTCTTTCATATCGAGCACCTCAAGGAGCGCCATCCTTACAAACTCTCAGGAGGGGAGAAGAAGAAAGTAATTTTGGCTTCCCTTCTTGTTCTGGACCCCGAAATACTCCTCCTGGACGAGCCTACCGATAATTTAGATCCCAGAAGTGCCTCCGAGCTAACCTCTTACCTCTCGGGGCTATCCTCCGCAAAGACCATCCTCCTTTCCACCCACGACTTGAATCTGATGTCAAAAATCTGCTCCAGGGTTTATCTCCTTTCCGAGGAGAAGAAGGTTGCGGCAGAGGGTCGAGCTGAGGGGCTGCTCAAGGATAAGGGGCTTCTTGAAAAATTGAATCTGGCAGAAGTCGACTAACTTTTACCTGGTCGGGGCGAGAGGATTTGAACCTCCGGCCTCTTGGTCCCAAACCAAGCGCTCTACCCAAACTGAGCCACGCCCCGGCATGTGAAAATATAAAATGAATCGCTGACTAATTCAAGGGCCTGAAAATGAGGAGGATAAAAGGAGATCCTGGTTTTTTTTAAGCCAGTCACAGAACTGGGAAAGGGCGCGGAAGCGATGAGAGAGTCTGTTCTTTTCATCTTCCGGCATCTCCCCATAAGTGCGCCCAACTTCCGGAAGGAAAAAAATGGGATCGTAGCCGAAGCCATTGGTTCCTCTTTCCTCGAAGGCAATGAAGCCCTGTACCTCTCCCCGGAAAAGGTGTTCGCCCTTGCCACTTTTAAAAGCCACGACGCACACAAATTTCGCCCGACGCTTTTCCCAGGGTATGCCGTGTAATTCGCCAAGAAGTTTCTTCCTCCTTTCTTCGTCGGACTCCGCGTAACGAGAGGAAAAAATGCCGGGTCTTCCTCCCAGGGCCTCCACCTCAAGACCTGTATCGTCAGAGAGAGCGGGGATCCCGGTGAAGTAGAAGACCTGCCTTACTTTAAATAGGGCGTTTTCCTCGTAAGAGCTACCGCACTCTGCGGGTAGAAAAAGTCTGGGAAAATCGTTCAAAGAAAGAATCTTTATCGGAAGGCTGGAGAGAATATCTCTGATTTCTTTGAGTTTATGGGCGTTGTTGGTAGCACAGAGTAAGGTCACCTGAGCCCTAAGGCGTTCCTCTGGATCTTAAAAATTTCCTGAATTCCCTTCCACCCGAGCTCAATCATCTGATCAAGCTCTTCTCTGCTGAAGGGTCTACCCTCTCCGGTTCCCTGGATTTCCACGATTTTCCCCTTTTCGGTCATGGCCAGGTTCAAATCAACTTGGGCTGTGGAGTCCTCCTCGAATGTCAAGTCCAGGAGCACCTGATCGCTGACGATACCAACGGAAATAGCAGCCACTTGCTCTAATAGTGGAAGGGTAGTCAATAACCCAACATTTTTCATCCAGCGGAGAGCCTCCACCAGTGCCACCCAACTCCCGGTGATCGCTGCCGTCCTTGTTCCTCCATCGGCCTGAAGGACATCGCAGTCCAGAGTAATGGTCCTTTCGCCAAACTGAGTTAAATCCACACAGGCTCTCATTGCTCTGCCAATAAGGCGCTGAATTTCCAGAGACCTGCCCGAACGCGCCTGGTCGCGACCCGTCCTCTCCTGGGTGGAACGGGGCAGCATGGCGTACTCTGCCGTAACCCATCCCTGTCCAGTTCCCTTTAAAAAAGGAGGTACCTTCTGCTCCACCGAGGCCGTAATGTGCACGATCGTCTTTCCCAGGATCACCTGGGCAGAGCCTTCGGCAAAGTCGGAAACTCCCGTTTTGATCTCGAGAGGCCTAATTTGAAACTGTTCCCTACCGTCGGATCTTTTCATTCCCCTCTAATTTTAGTTCCCTAACGGACTTTAAACCAGGATAGATCTGAGAACCAACTTTAAGAAATAGTACCGGGTTCCCGGTGGTATAAAAGGTTCGCTCGGGGTTCCCTCCCGAGGCACTTAATTTCCTTTCTAAGAGCTCTTTTTGTACCCGAATCGAGACAGCCACAGCAGGATCAACAATTTGAGCCTGGTCGCTTAAAAGTTCGGTCATCAACTTCGTGAGGTAGGGATAATGAGTACATCCCAGAATTAATACATCAACCCCCGTTTCCCTGAAAGGGGAGATTACCCTGGAGGCAAATTCCTTCACCCTGTTTTCTCCACCAGAACCATTTTCAATCAGGTTCACCAGGGCCTGAGAGGCTACCTGGACCACCTTGATTGTGGGATCAATGCGGGAAAAAGCCTCAGGATATGCGTTGCTGTAAACTGTACCAGGAGTTGCGAGCACGCCGACCCTCTTTTTCCGACTTAGGGGAGCGGCATAGGAGGCAGTGTCCTCTATTACTCCCAAGACCGGGACAGAGTAGCGAGAGACCAGAAGGTCCAGGGCCTGAGAGGAAACGGTGTTACAGGCTACAACGATCATTTTCACCCCCTGGTTTATAAGGAAGTCCGATATCTGGCAGGCGAATTCCTGAATCTCTTCTTTAGGGCGAGGTCCGTAGGGAAAACGACCATCGTCCCCAATATAGATTATGGGTTCCTCTGGAAGCAGAGAAATGATCTCCTTAGCTACGGTCAATCCTCCAACTCCGGAGTCGAAGATACCAATCGGTGCATTATTGTTCATTTGCGTTCTCCTCATTATAGAGTGCTCAAATAGCGCATAATTGCCCTAAAAAGGGCCTCGGCTGCCCTCTGTCTCACATTGGGATCAAGAAGGAGCCTTTCCTCCTCAGGATTGGAGATGAACATGATCTCTGTGAGGACCGAGGGAATGGATTTTACATCCTGTACCATTGCCATTCTCCATGTAGGAATTCGGTAGCCTCGATCTTTTCTCCCCAGAGCATTGACCAATTCTTCCTGAATGAGCTTTGCCAGAGGAAGGGCCCTGGGATAAGCGTAGTAAGTCTCCGTCCCTCCCACCTCCGGGTTCGTAGTGGAATTGTTGTGAATGGAGAGGCAAAGATCAGCGTGACTGGCTTCGGCGATGGCCACCCTCCCAGGAAGGTCCGGGGTAGAAGGATCCCTTTCGGCAGTGCGGGTCATAATTACCTCAATACCGGCTCCTTCAAGCAGGGAACGAAGCCTGAGTGCTATATCTAAATTGATGGTGCTCTCCTTTGTTCCGGAAGGGCCAATCGCTCCACCGTCATAATAGCCCTCAGGAGTTGTTCGGCCGTGACCTGGATCAATTACCACTCTCCTTCCAGAAGGATTGGGGGTTATAGTTCCAGGCCTTTCCACGCTAATTTCCAGTCCAAATCCTTCTTCAGGAACGTTTATGGCGTAGGTCTGCGCCCGTCCCAGATTTAAAGTAACAGTCACAGGACCCGCGCCTGTCGTGGTAGTCCTGGTCACATCTACCAGCATTCCAGTGGAACTCACAGTTTGAGGCAGGAAATAGGCCCTGGGGACAGTCAGGTAAAGTAGGTTGCTCTCCTGGTCATATTTCTTCTGGAAGAGCAGAGGGGCTGTACTTTCCAGGCGGACTGTGGATCTGACCGTTCCGTCCGGCCCGGGACTCTCTGAAGCTTCAACCCTGGTAATCTGAGGATCAAGATTGATCACTTCCTTTTGGGAATTCCAGCTGGGCATCAGCCCCAGAACTTCATTAGAGGACTCCATAGGGATGTAGACTTCCTTGTTTAAAACCAGTGCGGGCTGATTCATTTTGATAATGAAGGTTTCTGAGCCCCGTACTAAAAGCGCCCGGTTGTCCCCGTTGAGAAAATAGATGGTCTGGTTCCCCATCTTCCAGGAGGCGGAATTGGAATTGGGGTCCATCGTCACATGGGCATAAAGGTAGCTTGAGAGAGGAGAGAGGGGTATGTAAATCTGGGGTCCCTTTTTGAGATAGTTCACCTCTTGAGGAAGCTCTGACCCCTCCACAACGATATGCGGGGCTTGAGCTTTAATACTCAAAGTGAGCTGCCCCGGAACATTATCGATTCGAGAAAATTCCAGGGGCCTTTTTAAATCCACGAACAAGCGAACCTTGTTTCCCTCGAGGGCCCTTATTCTGGCGCGGAGCACATCACCCCTTTTTATGGAATAAAGTGCCCCCTCCTGGGGAAATTGAGCATAAGGAAGGTCCAGGACGACGCGATCAGGGTTTCCCAGAATGGTAGGGGTACCAGTGAGGTACCCCTTCCCTTTAAGGGTGATAAAAAGCGTGCCATCCTGCATTTTCCACTCTAAGCCTTCAACCGTGGCGATGGGCCATTCGGATACGAACTCAGTCTGATTGCTCACTACCCACCCCTTCTCCCCATCCAGGAGTTCTATCTGGAACCATGTGTCCTGTCTCCAGTCCAGGGCCACGCCAACCACCTTTCCGCCGGATTCAGGAGGCAGGTTACACCGTGCTTCATGTTCCAGCCCGGGGCCCTTTCTGAAAGGGGCAAGCTGGGAAATCCTGAGGAGTTTGCCCGCGGCTTCGGTGGAGGTGGTGGTGACTTCAGGAGATAGTTCAAGCAGATCCTGGTAAACCCATCCTGAGTCTCCAGCCGGGGTTTCAACCTGAAACCAGAGTTCCTCGGCGCTAGTCCAGGCCGATCCTACCACCTTCACCGGAGTCCCCTCCTCCAGGGTACCAATTAGCTCGTAATCCGCCGACGGTCCGGAGCGAAGGTTAGAAAAGCTATTGATTATGGCAGTGTTACCCTGCGGCTGGTTGGAAGGGGTTTCTTCCAGGGTAACCAGCCAGGAGGCAATCCATCCCTCGAGATTTAAGGAAGGAACGTAAACGTGATACCATAGCCTTCCTTCGGTGTCTGTAGCTTGATCGTCCACTACAAGCTCGGTGCCGTACTCTAAGGTGTAGATGAGCTCATATTCCGTCCCTGGACCGGTGCGCAAGTTGGCGATTTCCCCGGTTACATACCCCTTTTGTTCCCCCAGAGCCCGAGGCAAAGGAGGAAACAAGGCCAGGCAAAATATTAAAAGCAGAAAGATATATAAAGCCTTTTTTACCAGAAGGCGCACTCCCTTCTTTTTGATTTTAGATATTAGCATACCTTCAAATAAGACGGAATCAAACAGTGGATTATTTATGAGTAGAGGCAGCAATTATAAAAGGAACCCTCCAGGTGAACTGGCCCGCTTTGTCTCGCCTCCTTCCGGGATGGCTGAGGTCAGAACAAATAATTGCCTGTGCTAAAATCAGGCCCGCTGGCGCTCCCGACCTTTACGAGGACGGAGACCTGATGACCATCTTTGAAAAGTACCGGGCCGAGTTGATACTTCAATTTTTCAGGAATGCGAAGAGCTTGCCTCCAGAATGTCAGACTTGTCAGATTAACGATTGTTGCTTGGGCTACCGCTCCGATGTTTAGGCTGTGGGCCTGGAGTTTTACCGCAAGGATCACCGCTACCTAGGACGATGCACATGTTCAGGAGACAATTCCACGATTTTTGGACCCCCTTTTGGGAAAGTGGGCCTCAGTCCATGGTAATATTTTTTATATGACTGGGAGACGATTTTTGAAGTAAAATGGAAATTCCTCTCTGGGCCTCGGTGCCCTTCGCACTGATGCTTTTGTCCATCGCTATTATCCCCCTGATTAATCACCACTGGTGGGAGAAAAATTACCCCTTTGTGGCTATCTTTTTGGGTGCTTTGGGCCTGGTACTATACCTTACAATGTTCAAGGACCTGGAGGCTGTATGGCACACAGCCTTGGAGTATTTCTCGTTTATCTCCTTGATCGGCTCGCTTTTCGTGGTTACAGGGGGAATACTGATTCGCATTGAGGGAGTGGCCACCCCCTGGTTGAACGCCCTAGTGCTCTTCGTCGGTGCTGTAATCTCCAATTTCATAGGTACAACCGGAGCTTCTATGCTTCTAATCCGTCCCTTCCTGAGGTTGAACAAAACGCGCCTGAAGCCCTACCTGGTTGTTTTTTTCATCTTTCTCGTTTCCAATATCGGAGGAGCGCTCACCCCTATCGGGGATCCGCCTCTCTTTTTAGGTTATCTCAAGGGGATCCCTTTCTTCTGGCTTGTAGAACACGTCTGGTTTATCTGGCTCTTCACGATTGTGCTGGTACTTGCGGCATTTCTCTTTTTCGATTTTCGGAACCGAAAAGGTCTGGATGAGCCAGCTTTTGCAGGCAAGCGCGGGGTAATCCTTCTGGGAAAGAGAAATTTCTTATTCTTAGCACTGATCATTCTGGCAGTCTTTCTTCCCACGCCCGTAAGAGAACTGATCATGATTGGAGCGGCTATAGCCTCCTACTTTCTCACCCCCCATTCCATCCATCAGGACCACGACTTCAATTTCGAACCGATAAAGGAGGTGGCCATCCTCTTTTTTGGAATCTTCGCCACTATGATCCCCGCCCTCGAGTATCTGGAGACGCACGCTCAGAGCTTCGGGCTTCATTCTCCTGGGCAGTTCTTTTGGCTCACGGGGTCTCTTTCATCTTTCCTGGACAACGCACCCACCTATTTGACCTTCCTTTCCACGGCTATGGGAGCGTTAGGGCTGGATATTCATGGGCTCCTCCTTCAAGCTCCTAAAGATGTAGTGGGGATTTCTCTGGGAGCTGTTTTCTTCGGGGCTATGACCTATATTGGAAACGGGCCCAACTTCATGGTGAAGAGCGTCTCAGACAGGGCAGGGGTGAAAAATCCCACTTTTCTGGGATACATCGTTCGATACTCATTACCTATCTTAATTCCAATCTTCCTTTTGGTATGGTTTATTTTTTTGAGATAGGGCATCACTCAGTTTAGCGGATGACTTTTTTTGATTCTCGTGCAAATCTTTGACCATCACGAGGAATGGTACTTTTCCGATGCAAAATTCCCTTTCCTCCCTGAAGCCCATCTTTCGGTAAAGGGAAATGGCGGAGAGGTTTTCCTTTTCCACCTCCAATTGCAGCCTGGAAAACGTGGAGGCCCTTTCGCAAGCTTTAAGAAGCTCCTGGCCCAATCTTTTTCCCCTTGCTTCAGGGAGAACGCCCAGAAAGATGATGCGCAGGCATGGTTTTCGGGGGCGGGAAAGCCAAGCTGATTTCAGGATAGTAAAAGTGGAAGAAAGCGCGCGCCACCCTATCCTCTTCCAGAGTTTGAGAAAAAAGCTAAAGAGATAAGGTAAAGGAGCGCTCCAGTTAGAGGGGATGGAAAGAATAGCTCCCAGGGGGAGGCTCTTTTCTTTATAAATCCAGGCGGCAAATTTTCCGCTCTCCATAAAGAACTGGCATGCTATTTGGAAGAACTGGGGAAACTCCTCTTTCGAGAAGCGCTTCAGTCGACGAAGGTCCTCATCTTCGTAAAAAGCCCGATAAAGCACCGAGGCCATCGTCTCCCATTCCTCCGCGAAAGCAGGATAAATGCCGGTTTCCGTATGAGACTCGGGCTCTTTTCTGCTTTCAGGCATTTGTGGAATCCAGCTTGATTTCGCCCTCTTTCTTGCTCTGATACATCAGCTTATCTACCCTTAATTCCTCTCCATCCTTGAGAAATGTCCCGCCAATTGCTGCCTCGAGAGGGCCCAAGGGAGTGCGGATCTGGGAGATCAGATGCCACAGCCTCTCCAAAATGGCTTTTTCGGAATCCGCGGGGGAGCCCCCGGGCAAAATAAAGATCAGGAGAAATTCGTCTCCCCCATAGCGCAGGGCGTGGTGAGAAAAAACCCAATCCCCGGCGCGGATCTCTTTTTCCAGGACGAGCCCCACAGATTTCATTTCAAAAGGCGGTCTCCTTCGAGGTGTCCAAAGCGATCGTTGATCTCCTTGAAGTGGTTCAAATCCAGAAAGACAAGGAAGATCCGGGCCTCTCCCCTCTCAGCCATTCCTCTCAGGTGGGGAGAGACCTCGTCCAAAAGGCGTCTGTTGGGAAGATGGGTGAGTGGGTCCAGGATGGCCAGAGACTCGGTAACCTTAAGTTCAGCCCGGAGCCTATCGAAAGCGGTTATCTCCGTAAAGGTCTCTGTAGCTCCGATTATCTCGCCATTTTCCCCGTAGGTAGGAATGGAACGAACGAGGATGTGTTTTAGGCCACCCTCATTCGTATGCACCCAGACCTCCTTTTCCACAAGCCTTTCTTTTCAAAAGCTTCAACAAGAGGGCAGGCGGTCTCACAAAGGTTGTTCCCATTATCGTCAATGTGCTGAAGCCCGGATTCGTTGCAGTGGCGCCTCACCATATCCTCAGTTTTAAAGCCCGTGATTTCTTCCGCTCCTCTGCTCCAGAAAAGGATGGTGCGGTCCGGAGAAACCAGGTAAACCCCATCGGCCACGCGATCCAGGATAGCCCTTAAAGTTGTGAGATTAAGTCTTTGAAGGACGTTCATCCATAGCACCTCAGCTTTTTGAGAACTGCCAGGTAATATTCTGCAGTCTCTTTATCGAAGCACACCAACCTCACCAGGATGTCGTTCTCTTTTAGAAATCCCTTAACTTCCCTTACGGCGATCTCTGCTGCCTGATCCTTAGGGAAACCATAAGCGCCAGTGGAGATCGCAGGAAAGGAAATGCTCTTAATGCCGTATTCCTTTGCCAGCTTTAGGGTCTTCCTGTAGCAGGAGGCAAGGAGCTCTTCCTCTCGAGCGCTCCCTTCCCTCCAGACGGGGCCTACTGTATGAATCACGTATTTGGCTTTTAGCCTGTAGCCCCTGGTGATTTTGGCATCCCCGGTCTGGCATCCTCCTAATGTTCGGCATTCTTCCCTGAGCTCCGGACCAGCCTTCCTGTGGATTGCCCCATCCACTCCACCCCCTCCTAAAAGCGTGGGGTTAGCGGCGTTCACGATGGCCTCGGTTTCCTCTTCAGTAATGTCTCCTATCACTACCTCGAGGTTTTCTTCTGAATAAATTACCTCATTAGCCATAATGCACCTCCTGGGCTTTCAGGTGATTCGGGTGCTTCTTCAGTCAAACCCTTTTTCATCTCCCTTAAAACCTTCTCTACTTCAGCCAGGCCTTTTCGGGCAATTCTCCAATCAATAGTCTGAAGCCGCTCTTTCCCCGATTCAACTTTATTTTACTATAAAGGATCTTGATGCACTGGTGTTTCTCGCTGAATTCAAATTCAATGGACGGCTAAGTCACAGGATTCTGCTCTGGGACCGATTTTCCAAAAATTTTTTCAAGAAATTTGAAAAAGTTTGCCCTTACACCTTTACTTTTCCCATAAATTTAACCTTAGAATTAAAAATGAAACTATAATTAAAAAATTACGAACTTAATTTCTGCTCAGGATTGAGCGAAGGAGGTGAAAGAAAGGGGATAGGTTGCAAGCCGGAGGCTCATGAAGGGAGAGCTAAAAATTAGAGATATAAATCTGGCAAGGAGGTTTTAAATGAAGAGGATAGGAATTGGAAAGTTAATAGTTTTGGCAACAACTTTGGTTTTAGTATTAACCAGTTGTGCTGCTCCTCAACAAACACAAACTCCCACCCAAACCGCCTCACCCAGCGCCACCCCCACAGGCAAAAAGCTTCCGGATAAAATCGTTGTTGGGTGCCTCGAGCCCTTGACCGGTGCCCACGCCATCTTCGGCACGGAAGCAAAGGTGGGAATGGAAATTGCAGTGAAGCACATAAACGAAGCCGGGGGCATCCAATCGCTGGGAGGAATCCCTCTGGAACTGGTAAGTGAGGATGCAGGAGAAACAGCCGATAGCGCCAAGCTTGGAGCTGAAAGCATTATCAGCAAGCACCGTCCTGTAGCTATTCTGGGCCTTTACATCTCGAGAATGACCGTGGCCGCTTCTGAAGTTACCGAGCGCGAAAAAGTCATCCTGGTGGCTGATGCCCTGGTAGACTCGGTAACCGCAATGGGACGCCAGTACCTCTTCCGTCCAGCTCCCAAAGCCAGTCAGCATGGGGTCACTGCCGTGGAGTTTGTGGTCCAAACCGCTACTAAAGCTGGACAACCAGTGCAGAAGGTGGCCATTTTAAATGAGGATTCCTCTTTTGGTCGCAGCAATGCTGTAGGGGCCTTGCAAGCCGCCTTAGACAACCAGCTCACTGTCGTCTACCAGAAAGAGTATCCGTATGACATCGCTGATGTTTCCTCAATCGTCTCTGAAATTTCAGCAGCCAAGCCCGATTTTGTAGTCCACTGCCCTTATTTCATGGACGCTATCCTTTTCGCCAAGACCTTCCGGGAGTTCAACCAGATCCCCAAATTTATTGTGGGCATGGGGGCCTGCGGTTACACTGATCCTGAATCCATTAAAGCGCTGGGCGACACTGCCAACTATTATGCCAATACTTACAGCTACAACCCCGCCAAGAACACTGCTCAGAACAAGAAGTTCGTTGAGGATTTCAAAACCAAAGTAGGGCACATCCCCACCGAGGCTGCAGGCATGAACTACTATGCCATGTGGGTTCTGAAGGAAGCTCTGGAGCTTTCTGGCAAACTCTTCCCTGATGATCCATTAAATCCCGACAACCTCCGCCAGGCATTCCTGAAGCTTGACCTGACCTCAGGCCCTGCTGTGGATACTTATCCCACCAACCACATCGCATTCACTCCCACCGGGGACAACCCCTACGCCCGTGCTGTTGTGATGCAAGTCCAGAACGGGGAACCCAAGGTGGTCTGGCCCTTTGATTCCGCTGAGGCCGAGCCTGTATATCCCAGGCCCGACGCCACCTATTAGCCCCTCTCCTTAAGCGCTTCTTTAGGGGAAGCGCAGAGAATTTTTAATCTTTCGGGGGCGGGTTTTTGCAAAGACTTCGCCCCCGAAAGCCAAAATCGCAAAAGCAGAAAAAGAAGGAGATTATGGACGCTGTAATTCAATTGCTGGTCAATGGAGCCTTGATGGGGTGTATTTATGCTTTGATTACTCTGGGGCTCTCCTTAATTTTCGGAGTAATGAACATTGTGAATTTCGCCCACGGCGACCTGGTAATGATTTCAATGTACATGGCATTCTGGATGGGTTCTTATATGGGCTTAGACGCCTCATTGACTCCCTTGATCACCTTCCCTATGCTATTTCTTCTGGGAATTGGAATTTATTATGCCTTAATCGACAGGACACTCAGACAAAAGTATGTAACCCAGATTGCCGTAACAGTTGGCTTGATGACCTTCCTCCGCGCCGTAGCTCAGCTCGCCTGGAAAGCACAACCCAGATCCCTTCCCTACTCCTTGATTTCCGGAAATTTTCAGATCGGTTCTGCGACTATTATGACCTCGCGTTTGATTTCAGCCTTAGTCAGTGTCCTAGTAATAGTCCTGGTAGCCCTATTCCTCAGCAGGACCTGGCCCGGAAGAGCAATCCGCGCAGTTTCAGATGACCTTGACGCCTCTTCTTTAGTGGGCGTGAATCAGAAAGCGACATACGCTCTGGCCTTTGGTTTGGGATCAGCTCTTACGGCAATCGCGGGAGGAATGCTCATGACCTTTCAGCAAGTTGACCCCACTATGGGATTGCGCTTTGGCCTGCTGAGCTGGTGCGTTCTGGCTTTGACGGGCTTGGGCTCCATCTCGGGCTTGCTCATTTCCGGGATCATAGTGGGATGTGCTGAGGCATTGGCCATGGGTTTTTGGGACCCTCGTGCCAGACTGCTCGTGGTGTATTTGATCTTCATTCTTGTACTCTGGCTTCGCCCCAGAGGAGTATTCGGGAGGAAATGATGAAAAATCTGCGCATTGTCTCGCTCCTCTTTTTGGTTTTGCTAGTGCTTATACTTCCCTTTTTCTTCCGCTCGAATCAGTACGGGATGATCCTTCTCACTACCATTCTTCTCTATGGGGTGCTGGCCACTGCCTGGAACATCATTGGAGGGATGGCAGGGCAACTGGACCTTGCGGCTGGAGCTTATTTAGGACTGGGTGCCTTCACTACCGGAACCCTGCTTCTCCGCTTCAACCTCACTCCCTGGATCGGGATCTTCGTGGGCGGTCTTGTAGCTGTGCTCTTCGCTATCCTGGTGGGCCTTCCCCTCTTCCGCTTCAAAGTTAAGGAAGTCTGGTACGCTCTTTCCTCTTCCGCCCTGGTTGAGGTCTTACGCATTGCTTTCATTATGTGGGAAAAGATTGGAGGGCCAGTGGAGCGTTATCTCCCTAGCTACGGGTCAGCGCTCTACATGCGTTTCAGCTCCTATATCCCCTACTATTACATCATGGTGATCCTGCTTTTTGCCTCTCTGTTCGTTAACTACTGGATTAGCCGCTCGAAGCTGGGCTACTACCTGATAGCACTGGGCGACGATGAGGATGCTGCAGAAGTCTTGGGAGTGAACGTGCGGTCCTCCAAACTTAAGGCTCTGGTGATCTATGCTTTTATCGTGGGCTTAACCGGAGGAGTTTACGCCTGCATTTATGGTTTTATTCACCCCAATTTCTTCAGCAGTCCCCTTTCCACTGAAGTCGCCATTTTAGGAATTGTAGGCGGTATGGGGATCACCTACGGACCTTTAGTGGGAGCTGTTCTCCTCGTGAGCATGAGGGAGCTGCTCAGGGCCAACCTTGGGGGACAGTTAGAGAGCCTCTATCTTGTAATTTATTCTGTCGTTTTAATTTTGATTGTGCTTTTCCGTCCCAGGGGAATCACTACCCTCCTCCAGGACACCTTTAATAAGGTCTTCTCTCGATGGGTGAGGAATAACCATGCAGAATAATTTCATTCTTCAGGTTGAGAATATCACTAAGAAATTCGGGAACCTGGTCGCTGTGAACAACGTCTCGTTAAAGGTCGTTCAGGGAGAAATCGTGGGTTTGATCGGTCCCAACGGCGCCGGAAAGACAACCCTTTTCAACGTTATTTCCGGCCTTTTCCCCCCGGAGCGAGGAAGGGTTATTTTCAAAGGAAAAGACGTCACCCGTATTGTGCCACACGTGATCTGTAAAATGGGAATGTCCCGGACATTCCAGGTGACCAGAGCCTTTGCCTCAATGAGCGTTGAGGATGCCATACGCGTGGGAGCCTACAATCGCCACACGAATAAGGAAACCCTGGAGATAGTGAATGAGGTAATCCAATTCTGCGATTTAGGGAAGCTTCGTCGGAGAAAATGCGCTGATTTAGGGTTAGCGGCTTTAAGGCGCGTGGAGCTTGCCAGAGCTTTAGCTACAGAACCAGATCTTCTTCTCCTTGATGAAGCGGGAGCAGGATTGAACCCTTCGGAACTGGGCAACTTAATGGATATCCTTAAAGAGGTGAACCGGGAAAAGGGGATCACCCTATTTGTGGTGGAGCACGTGATGCAGATGGTAATGGGGCTCTGTCAGAGAATTTTCGTCCTGGATGCTGGTGAGCTGATAGCTACCGGGGCTCCTGGGGAAATCAGCCAGAACCCCAGAGTAATCGAAGCTTATCTCGGGAAGAGAGCAATACGATGAGCGAAGAAATTTTAAGGGTCAGCAACCTGACTTCCGGTTACGGCAAGGTAACTGTCCTTCAGCAGGTTTCTCTCAGCGTGAATAAGGAGGAAGTAGTAGCCGTGATCGGCCCTAATGGTGCCGGGAAGAGCACTCTCCTCAAGACTATCTCGGGATTAGTGAGACCTATTTCAGGAGAAATCTATTTCAAGGGAAAGAGGATAGATCAGCTTTCTCCGCATTTAATTGCCAAAGAGGGCATCGCTCACGTCCCGGAAGGAGGACGCCTCTTCCCCAACATGAGCGTTTGGGAGAACCTTCTCATGGGCGCTTACGCCAATCGGGAAACCCTAAAATCCGGGGTTCTGGAAAAGATTTACCAGATCTTCCCTGTCCTGAAGGAGAGAAGGAACCAATTCGCTCGCACTTTAAGCGGTGGAGAGAAACAAATGTTAGCCATTGGCCGAGGTCTTACTATGGAGCCCTCCTTTTTGATGCTCGATGAGCCTTCCCTCGGCCTGGCCCCAAAATTGGTAGAGGCTATTTACGAGGAACTCGAGAAATTAAGAGGGCTAGGTCTAACAATCCTCCTTGTGGAGCAGAACACCACATATGCTCTGGATCTTGCGGACAGGGCTTACGTCTTAGAAAATGGAAGGGTCGTCCTTGAAGGCGCTGGAAAGGAACTCCAAGAGAATGAGCACATTAAGAAGCATTACCTGGGGCTATAGAGTAAAGGCTTTGGGCGCCTGTCGGTGTTTTAACTGATCAGTTGCGCATTTTTTTAAATGAGCATTACCTACTGAATTTAAGAGGGGCCTTAGAGGCCCCTCTTTTTAAAATACCATGAAGGAATTTTCCTGGGTAATAGACTAAATGGGAACAACCCCTATGGTGGTGGAGGCGGCGGGAGTCGAACCCGCGTCCAAAAGGCTTACCCCAAAGGCTTCTACGAGCGTAGCCTGTATTTTCTCTCGTTTCCGGATCTCCCACAGGCAGGATTTCCAGAAACTAGCCCGAGTTTGCTTCTCCTGGCTGCCCTCAGGCGGGGCTCACCAGAGAGGCCCTGCTGTTTGACGCCCTTTCCGCCCCGCAGGGTGAGAGCCGGAAAGAACGGCTAACGCTTAAGCGTAAGCTACTTGGTAGTTGTTGGCACTTATTGTGCGCCGCAGTAATTAAAGAGGTCTGCGACCACCTCTACTCGCCACCTTTGCCTTCAGCCTCTGTCGAAACCTTGCGCCCCCTCGTTATTATTTTAGCATAAATTGAAACAGAAAACCTTGAGAAATAATTCCTACCATCATGAACGAAACCTGTAAATCCTCGCTCTAATCATTGGAAGAGAGGGTATTTAAGCGAAAATGAACATGCTAAAAAAGTCAATCTGGGCACTATTAATCGCCCTTCTCATGAACATGGTCCCCTACGCCACGTTCGCTCAAGAGCCCGCTTATGAAAGCGTGCATTTTCGCTTTTATTTCGATGACCCATCATTAAAGGAAAAAGTAAGTGCCCTGGCCGAAGAGAGAGAGTCCTTCTTCAAGTTCCTGAAGGGGCTTTTTCCCCAGGCGAAGGATCCAGGGAAGATTTACTGCCAGATTTACACTTCCTGGGAGGAAGCCTACGAAAAAAGTGCAAAACTGAAAGAGGGCATTGTTTACAATATTTATCAGGAGGGAATTTTTATCAGAAGCGAGGATATCGCCCTGATGGTGAAAATTTCCCTGGGAGAGAGCGCTTCCTTCCTCCAGAGCGGGCTGGTCAAACTCCTCTGGGACCAGTTTAGAGGCCTTAGCCCCCATAGCTCGACTCTCCTCCTGCTTAAGGAAAATCGGTTCTTCACGCCTTACGATATGATGTACCGACCGTATTCCCTTTATGCCACCTGCACCTTTTCCTCCTTCCTTGCCTTTCTCTGGGAAAAATACGGCCAGGAGAAACTCCTTCAGCTTTTGGCGGGAATAAAGGATTACATGCTCTCGAAAGGGCAGAGCTATCTGATACCCAAAACCATTCAGCAAGTTTACGGAAAAAGTATCGATCAACTCACGCAGGAATGGAAAGCCTATCTATTAACACTTCCTCAGCCTCCCTTTGACTCGAAGTCCTATGCTGCCGCAGCGGAGTTCATCAATAGGGCCGGAGCGGAGTTCTATCTCTGGATGGACTTTCCCAATTTCGTGGAAATTCTGAAAAATTACGGGACCCTGTACTTCTATTTCGACAGTTTTGACATGGAGAAAACTTCACTCTGGCTCGAACGCACAGAGGAGATCGTCACCCGAAGCGAAAAAGCCTGGAAATCCCTGCGCAATCCGGGTACTTACCTTATCTGGGGCGGGATCGCCCTGGGAATCATCCTGTTTGGAGTTGCCCTTTACTTCATTATCATGGGGCAGATCAACAAAAGAAAAGTCCTCGCCCTTAGGCAAAAGCGGGATAAAGAAGAGAAAAATTACGAGGAGTTCCTGGAGAAAAGGCTGAAAGGGTAGGGGCTATTTTAGTTTCCTGAGTTTGGCCTTCATGGCTTCAGCAATCGCCTTCCTCTCCTCTTTTCTCCTGATAGCCTCTCTTTTATCGTATTCCTTTTTCCCCCGGGCCACGGCGATTTCCAGTTTCGCCAGATGGTTTTTGAGATAAAGGCGCAAAGGGATGATGGTCAACCCCTTTTCCTGGGATTTCCCCAGTAGTCGCCTGATTTCCCATTTGTGCAGGAGAAGTTTCCTTTTCCGTGTGGGATCGGGAGCGAATGCGGCCGCTGGCTTGTAACTTCCGATGTGCAAGTTATGTATGAAAGCCTCGCCATTCTCCACGCGCACAAAGGAATCTAGGAAGTTTACTCTGCCCTCGCGAATAGCCTTAATCTCGGAACCAAAAAGAGCGAGTCCGGCTTCAAATTTCTCGAGAATTTCATATTGATGAGCGGCGCGGCGGTTAACCGCCACCACCTTAATTTCCTGATCTTTTTCCATGTTTCTTGCTCAAATCCCTTTATTATGGAAGGATACCACATAGAAGTAGAACTAAAAAGGAACAAGGCAGGCTTTCAGACCGTCTAAAAAGGCAAAGGAGGTTAAGCGATGAAAATCGGAGCTACGGCTCTTATCGTTGTTCTTTTAGTTTCGACCTTCGCCCCTCTGGGGATGTCCGCAGGCCAGAGCAAGAGGGTATTTGGGGCTGAGATTCCAGGTACGATCGCCTTTTCAATTACTCCCGAGAGGGATTTTTACTATACGGGTGAAGTAGCAGGCTTTTTAATGGAAGTGGAAAACAGGAGCACGGAGCCCGTAGAACTTACTTTTAACACTTCACAGCAGTATGACCTGGAGGTCACCGGGCCCAATTCCTATTACTGGAGGTGGTCTCAGGGAAAATTCTTCCTCATGGTGCTCACTGCCTACACATTGAATCCCGGCGAGAAAAAGATTTACCGGGAATCCTGGAGCATTCCGGAACAGGCCTCGCCAGGAATTTACAACATAAAGGCCCGCCTTACCTCTTTTAATTTCAACCTGGAAGGTTTTTGCCAGATTCAGGTAAAGGAAGGAACTGGTTGGGGAGAGATCTTCTTCCAGGACGATTACGGAGAGGTGATCACGATTTCCTCCTTCAAACAAGACTTTCTAGAATCGGTTTCAAAAGCGGACACAGCACAAGAATATTGGGTGGGGGGCAAGGTTGAGCAGGCGGACAATCCTCCCTGGCATTTTCGTTTCCGCCCGGATTCCCTAATTGTAACTACTGAGGCGCCAAAGGATACTGTGGCGCAAAGGATAGTGGAGATCGAAAACAACCTGAACTACTGGACGAGCGTGCCCACGGTTTTCCTCCGCCTGAAACCTCTTTCCAGATCCCAGGGAACCCCATTTTCTGACATCCAGGGACACTGGGCAAAAGCGCCAGTGCTTGCCCTTTTTCAGGAAGGGGTGGTGAACGGGTATCCAGACGGCACTTTCCGGGCCGATGGGCTCTTAACCAGGGCGGAGTTTGCCAAAATGGTCATTATGGCCCTCAAGATTTCCCCGATCCCCTCTCCCACTCCAACCTTCCCGGATGTCCCCAAAGATCACTGGGGCTATGCCTACATTGAGACCGCCGTAAAGGTGGGGCTCTTCAAGGGATTTCCAGATGGCACGTTCCATCCCGAGGAATCGGTCACGCGGGAACAAATTCTTACGGTGATCGCCAGAAACGCGGGATGGAAAATCGTGCAACCAGCAAGTCCCACCTTTCCCGATTTAGGATCTGACCACTGGGCTTATCCCTACGTGGAGACGGCCATTGAGGAAGGGTTTCTCGAGAAGGGAGACCCTCGCCTGTGCGGGGAATTCTGGGGTCCTGGGACTCCGGCTACTCGGGGGCAAACAGCTCTCCTCCTTTCACGGCTGCTATACCTTTTTGAGAAAAAAATGGATCACATAGTGATCAAGGCTGATCACGGAGGAGGCCTGGTTCCCGCCGAGGTCATGCGCCAACATGTTGTTACCTTCCACCTTTACGGGGATGGCACTTTTATCGTTTTGAAGGATGGATTCGTGCGTACAGGGAAAATTCCCTATGCTCGAGCTCTGGACCTGGTTACCTTCCTCTCCTCTTACGGGTTTTTCAGGATGAAGGAACTCTATCAACCCGAGCCTCGGGTTTACGACGCACCATCCACCTATATTCAAGTGAATTTAAACAAAATTCAGAAAATGGTTACAGAGTACGCCTGGGGTGCGCCCGGAGAGTTCCGCTACCTTTACACTTACCTGAGAAGGTGCGACCTGGGAAAGACTGAGGAGTACATTCCCCAAAGAAGCACTCTTTTCGTAAACCTTTTGGGCCCCTTAGAGGGATTGAGCGAGGATCAAAAGGAAAGGGTGGTGGAGCTCCCCGAGGAATTCAAAAAAGGGATTCCCAGGTTGAGCGAGTTGGCCAAGCTGGCAAAGGGGTTTGATCTGAAGCCCGAGCTTTACACCTTGATCGCTCCCCTTCTGGGAGCGCACGAGCGCGTAATTGTTGCGGCAGAGAATGGCCTGGCCTACTCCCTGATAGTAAAGATCACCCTGCCTTACGAATAATTAAAGGAGGAGAGAACATGAAGGAGGAAGTCGCCTGCTGTACTCTTTATTGTGGTCTGTGCGCCTCAAGGCGCCGGATCCCTCAGGAAGCTAAAAAGCTTCGGGAGATGCTCAAAGAAGAAGGCTACGACCTAGGTTACTTTGACGTCCCGGAGTTACACCCGATTTTTGGGAAATTTTGGGAGGGCCTGAACCTTCTGGCTGATATTCCTTGCAGGGGTTGCCGGGGCGGGGGTGGTTACCCTGATTGCCCGGTGCGGAAATGCATCAGGGAAAGACAGCTCTTCAGCTGTGCGGATTGTTCGGAATTCCCCTGTCAGATGCTTAAGGATTTCCTGAAAAATTACCCTCTATTTAGCGCTGATTCCAGGAGGCTGAAAGAGATCGGGTACGAAAAGTGGGCAAGGGAACAAGAAGATAGAGCCATAATAGGGTTCTCCTACGCCGATGTAAGGCTCCCCAGAATGGAGGAAGAAAAGCTTTCCGGGTAAATTGTTGATTGAAAAATAAAGACAACCATTTCATACAGAACCCACTAGATAGCTCTGCCCAAATTCGCAAAGTCAAAATAAACTTGCTGGAAACCACCACAAAAAAACTCAGATTAGCCCGTAGAGACAGGGGCTTGCCCGCTTGTGAGCCTCCTCACCAGAGCTCTCAATTTTTCCAGGAATCGAGGGTCTCTTTCTGGGTCCTAACTCTATTTCTTGATTTTGTGATAATCAAATAGGAGCTCGTTCTTTAGCACATCGCTTCCAACTATGATTTGTCAGAGAGGTTCCTCTTCTTTTTTCTCTTTCAGAACGCCCAGCAATTTAGCCTGAATCCCAATAAACTTTACGAATTTATCCTCTATCCTGGTGAGTTTCTCTAAAGTATCGGCCAGGAATTTGATCGCCCCGGAATTGACTGCGCTCGTAACTTTGGCGTTGTTGAAAATTCTCCAGGCCTCCTGAGTAGTCTCTTGTGCCTCGCTCCGGAGTCTGTTTAGCTCTACCAGAATACGTTTTAGTTCCTCCATGATGTTTAAGCCGCTCTCAATTTCCCGGTCCGCTTGTGCTTGCCTTATAGCTACAGGGATGTGTTTTATCACATGGTTTCCTACAGCTGACTTGCTCACGCTGAATTGCTTTGCTATATCTCTATAGGAAACGCCCTCAGAGATTTTCTTTTCAATTTCCAGGCGATTTGGGTGAGTGCAAATAGAACATTTTCCTGGCATTTAAGCAATCCTCTTATTAAATTAATTATCTCTCAAATCGCCTTAGTGTGCCAGCCTGATTCGAGATTGAAATATTCCACTATAGGAATACGTTAAGCGTCTGGATTGCTTCCCGACCGTCCTCCTTTGAAGGAAACGGCTTCCTGGGCACTGGCTGTTTCTTCCCAGAGTTGATCCGCCACAGCACCCCATTCTTGAGCATAGCCATAGAGCGGCTGGCAGAGTTGAGATACCGAGATGCCATTTCTCTGTGTGGGATAAGCCCCTGTCTCATTTACAATCTTCTCCAGCTTTTGGGGATTGTCAATAATGGGACAAGGCTTGAGGTGGTTTGAATTAAACGGTTGGTTGGCCTGATAGGCCATGAAGAGGGGACTCTTTAGCGCTTCCACTAAAGTGGTATTCTTTATATTTACATTGGCATAGTGCACAAAAGCGCAAGGCTCCACGTCGCCAGCGGCGTTGATGTGGAAGTAGCTCCTACCACCTGCTATGCAGCCGCCTACAAGGTTGCCATCATTCCAGAAGTCAATTACGAAAATGGGTTTTTCCCTGCGCCAGCGCTGAAGGGTCTGGTACATAAAACCCCTCTGCTCCGGAGTAGCCATATACTGTAGATCTGGCTCCCCTCCTGTGGGAATATAAGTAAAAAGCCATCCCCAAAGGCACCCTTTCTCTATCATCAGATCTATAAAGGCATCGCTGGCGATCTCTTCAGTATTCTGCCGAGTATAAGTGGCGGAAAATCCAAAGGCCGCTCCAGCTTCCCGAAGATTGTCCATAGCTTCCATCACTTTCCTGAAAACCCCTTTTCCTCTTCTTAAGTTGGTGTTTTCTTCCAGCCCGTCAATACTGATGGCAAAGGCGATGTTCCCCACCTCCGCTATCTTCCGGGCAAATTCTTTATCGATTAGTGTACCGTTGGTGTAGACGTGGAAAATGTCCTTGCTATGCTTTTTGGCGAGATCCAAGAGATCATTCTTGCGCACGGTGGGCTCCCCTCCGGAGACTACTAAAAAACGCATCCCCAGACCTTCAGCTTCTGTTAAAATTCTGTCCAGAGTAGCGAAGTCCAAGTCCTCCCTGGGAAACTCAGCAGCCCAGCATCCTTTACACCTCAAATTGCATCGTTCGGTAAGATCGAACAGCATTACCGGGGGCACATGTACGCCATATTTCTCCTGCGCTTTCCTTATCTCTTCCGGGCTCAGGACAAGGGCATCAATGAAGAAATTGCTGATAAGGGTGTCCCTAACCTTGGGGAAAAGCTGGCCAAAAGCCCTGACCGCCAGCTGCCGCCAGTTGTTGTTTTCATCTGAGAGGAACTCGACCACGGATTTGGCGTAGTTTTTGTGCAACTCGCTTCTGGCAATTTTCTCTCCCCACCATTTTGCGAGCTTAACCATGTTTTTCTCCGGATCCCGTGCAAGGTACCTCAGACCTTCCTTCAGCACCACTTCTCCTAATGCTGCTTTAACGCTTTCAAAAGCCATTTCATTGCCTCCTTTTGTTTAACATTTATATCATTACTGTCCTGTTATGTCCAGTAATGATATAAATTTTTCTTTTTGGGAGAAAAGCTGGAGCATGTACCTGGGTTTGAAATAAGATATTCCTCGAAATCTGCGCTTTACTTAAGGGTCAGAGGCTTATATCATAAGAGAAAAACTAAGGAGGTGGGTTAGTTGCCACTGATTAAATTTGTGAGAAATTACCGAGACCTTTCCACGGATCGGGGATTTCAGTTTGAATTCTTCTGCGACATCTGTGAAAATGGTTACCAGAGCTCCTTTCAGGCAAGCAAGTCCGGTTCTATAAACGATGCTCTCGATATAGCCGGTGGGGTTTTAGGAGGAATTTTCAGCAAAGCCAGCCACGTAGGGGACAAAGTGCACTCCGCTCGCTGGGAGAAAGAACACGATCAGGCCTTCATCACTGCCATTGAGGAAGTTAAGGGTCATTTCAAGCAGTGCCCGCGCTGCGGCAAGTGGGTCTGTCTGGATATCTGCTGGAACGAAGATCGCGGACTGTGTGTTGAGTGTGCCCCCAAGCTTGCGGGAGAAATCGCCCACGCTCAATCCCAGGCTACCCTGGAACAAATATCGGAGAAGGTCAAAGAGAAGGACTGGACTAAGGACCTCAATCTGGAAGCTCCTGCTGTGGCAGTTTGCCCTAATTGCGGCGCGGATACCAAGGGGGCCAAGTTCTGTCCAGAGTGCGGAACTCCTTTGAGACAAGCCGGGAAGTGTCCTCGCTGTGGTGCCGATACCGGAAACGCTAAATTCTGTCCAGAGTGCGGCTTGAAGCTCACTTGAGCGCAATTCCCGTTCACTTTAAAATTTACGGCCCTGCGCCTCAGGAAGGAGATGGTTCCCTCTTCGTTCAGGAGATGGGGATCCAGGTAATTCCTGAATTTGGGAGCGCTTTTCTTCTCCCTTATTTCCAGATGGATTGGCTGAAAGAGGAAGATTATTCACTTACCCTGGGATTTGAGAAAGAAGGGAAGTTAGAGCTATCCCGTCTGGGAGCAAAGAAGGAGGAGGCCTTACGCCAGATCTGGGAGGGATTTCAAAAAGCTTGCTTTAAGGCGCTTTTCTTAAAGGATGAGGAACTGCGAGGAATCTCTTCTTTAAAAATATCCACTCCAAATTTTACGGAACCTGGAAAAATAGCGGTTTTTCCCTGGGTTTTGATCATGTTTGCAAGAGGGAACGGGGTAAAAGTTATCCCTATGCGCTTTTTAAAGGGTGTTTCCTTCGACGAACAGAGCTATTCCGTCCACCTTGAGACAGCGCAGGAACGCTTTTCTCTTTCCCAGTTGGGGGCGCTACGGGAAAAGTTCCTCAGGGATATCAGGGAAGCTTATGAAGCAAGCAATGCTCGCCTTTCCGAGCTTTTCGGGGAGTATCTTCCCGAAATTGATCCCTTCACTAGACAGGCGCTTTCCGCTCTCCTCTTTAAGGAAGGAACGTTAAGAAAGGTTGATGTAAAAGATGCGGAAAACTGGGAAAAGATGCTTTCCCTCATCCCCGAGGAGAAAAAAGAGTACGTCAGGATCTTTCTTACGATGGCACCTCCAGAGAACACTTACCTCGGCCTTGCTCCTTCTCCTTCCTTTAGAAGCGATCTTCCCTACCTTTCATGGCTATCTGCGCAGTTTGGGGACCTCCTGGCCTTCGAGGTCATATCTATAGGGGACTTCGCTACCTACTTTTTCCGCATCCCCGGAAAGACCCCTGAGGAAAAGAGGGAATGGATCAAAAGTGTGCATATCTTCTGGCCCCTTTTAGGGTTTCACCGGGAGATTCTCTTTAAAGAAGAGGCCGAATTATCCAAAAGCGAAAAATACTCCACTTATCTCCTCTTAAAACTATTGCCCATTTTTGCTTCAATGAGGGAAAATTTCGTAAAAAGGGTAATGCATACGGAACCTAAGGAATGGGAGAAACAAATTCGAGAAGTGACAGGAAAATGAGCAAGGGAAACAGCGAAGAAAAAAAAGAACTCTTCGAGAAGCAAGCTTTTCCCCTGATGCCCATGCTCTATAGAACGGCCCTGCGCTTGACCCGGAACCAGGCTGACGCTGAGGATCTCGTCCAGAATACCTTTCTGCGCGCCTTTAACTTTTACGACAAGTTCACCCAGGGGACCTCCTTCAAAGCCTGGATCTTCAAGGTAATGACTAATATTTTCATCAACGAGTATCGCAAACAGGCCAAAGATCCGCAGAAAGTCTCTTTAGAGGATTACCTCGTGGGTACTCCTGATCCAGAACACCTCTTTTTCGAAAACCTCGTGGACGAGGACATCAAGAGGGCCATAGAGGAGTTACCGGATCAATATCGGCTGACTTTCCTCTTATACACCGAGGGTTTTTCTTACAAGGAGATCGCCTCGATCACTGAGACCAATCTGGGGACGGTAATGTCCCGATTGCACCGGGCGCGACGCTTGTTGCAGGATAAACTTTACCACCTAAGAAAGAGGGAGGTTCAAGTAAGTGAGCTGTGAACATTTGATTGAGAAGCTATATCTCTTTATCGATGGAGAGCTTTCCCCAGAAGAGGAGTGCGAAATAGAAGCCCATCTTGCAGAATGCGTTCAGTGTTTGCGCATTTACGGTTTAGAACTTCAGTTCAAAAGAACGATAATTCAAAAGCTGAAGTGCGAGGAAGTCCCGGCAAGGTTGATGGAGCGAATTCGGATCGCTCTCGAGGCTTTTTAGGAAGAAAGGCGCAGCTCAATCAGATTAGAAAGTCTTGAAGCAACCTCTTTTGCTTCTCCCTCCTTGAGGGATTCCACCATTACACGAATTATCGGTTCCGTTCCTGACGGTCGAACGACCACTCTCCCCCTGCCCTTTAAATCCTGCTCATATTCGCTGATTGCTCTCTGGAGCTCTGGATCCTCGTAAAATCCTGCTTTATTCTTCACCTTTACGTTTAAAAGCACCTGCGGCACGGGCTGATATTCTTTGCCCAGTTCAGATAAGTCCATCCCAGTTTCCTTGATCAATTGAAGGAGCATCAGTCCAGTGAGCATACCATCTCCGGCCCAGGATATCTCCCCAAATATAATGTGACCGGATTGCTCTCCTCCCAGAACAGCTCCCTCCTCCAGCATCTTCTCCAGAACGTAGCGGTCCCCGACTTTTGTCCTGATTAGCCTCCCTCCCCCTTCAGTGATGGCTTTTTCCAGAGCATAATTGCTCATAACGGTTGTTACGACAGCCTTCTGGGGGAGAGTGCCCTGACGCAAACGGAATAGGCCATAGGCGCAGAGGATGACGTCCCCATCAACGATTCTTCCGTTCCGGTCTACGGCAATTAACCTATCCCCATCCCCATCAAAGGCAAATCCTAAGTCGGCCTTTCTTTCAAGTACCTCCCGGCGCAAAAACTCAATATTCGTGGAGCCACAGTTCACATTAATTCGGAAACCATCAGGCAAAGCGTTCAACGGATAAACCTCGAGCCCGGTTTCCCAGAATAGCTGGGGGGCAAAAAGAGCAGTGGATCCCCAAGCACAATCGAGCACTAACTTAAGGGGCTTTTTAAAATGGGGGGCATATTTCCTGAGAAAGGAAAAGTACCTCTGGCCACTATCGGCCAAGGTCACTGGTGTCGAGGGAAATTCCGGTCCTTTGAAGGAAAGAGACTCTAGAATTTCTTCAATACGGGCTTCTTCGGCGTCCGAAAGCTTCATGGAATTGGCCCCGAAAATCTTGATCCCATTGTCCTGAATTGGGTTATGTGAAGCGGAAATCATAGCTCCGGCCTGAGCTTCATATTCTCCAATCAAAACGGAAAGAGCTGGCGTAGTAACAGTACCCAGAAGGCCCACTTTCACTCCCGAGGAAAGAATCCCTGATGCCAAAGCGGCCTCAAGCATGTCGGAGGATAGCCTTGGGTCCTTGCCTACGAGCACCAAAGAATCAGAATACCTTTCTTTGAGGTAAAAACCCAGGGCTCGACCTAATTTTAAAGCGAGATCCGCAGTTAATTCTACGTTGGCCACCCCCCTCACACCATCAGTGCCAAAAATTTTTCTATTCATTCAGGAATCTCTACCTCTATTTGTGCTGGATCTACCTTGAGGATAACTATGCCTGAAGGACCCCCTACCTTCACAGGAAGGCTGTAGGTTCCAATTGTCAGCCCGGAAGCGTCAACCCAGGCATTGAAATCCCTGGCTCTTAAGGTATCTATTAAGGACTTGGGACCGGAAACGTACACTGAAACTTGAGAGGTTTTCAGAGTGACCGGGGTTCCATCCTTTTTCACCTGCACAGGAACCTCCACCATAGTCCTGCCCTCTTCCTCGATTTCCACCTTTACCGTCACCACCGGGTCTGAGATCAAGCGGGCACTGGTACTGGAAACATCAATGTAAGTGCGCTCTTCAAAACTCTCCTCCCTTCTGGAAAGGGAGACAGGATAAGTGTAAAGGGTAGCAATTCCTTCGAGGACATCCGCGCTTCCCTCCAGGGTGGCTACCTGGGGCTCGCAATAAACGCTCTTTACCACAAATCCGTAAGGAAGAGAGCCATCAAGCAGGGGAATGACGGGCACCGTCTTGGAAATGGTCTGCACATTTACGCCAATAGTCACATCGACGTTTTTGGGGTTTACTTCTACCTGAGTCACTTCCTGACCTCTATCGTCAATTACCCTGAGGGGAACGGTCTGGGAAATCTGGCTGGTGATTCCTGTAAGAGTAACTGGAGCGATGACCCTTTGAGCGCTTTCCAGCACGCTTATGGCCCCTTTGACCTCCACCTCTTCAGGTTTGATTTCTTCCACGGGACCCAGGGTGAAACCTTGAGGGAGCTTGCCCAGAAACATAATTTCCACGGGCATAGTCTTGGTAGTTATCCTTTCTAAAGTAATGAGCACCTTCTCGGGTTTCACTTCTACGAAACTGGCCCCGGGAATGGGCTTCAGTTGAACCGGAAGTAGCCATTGTCCCTCCCCCTGACCTTTGAGATCCACGTAAGCATCCAGGTCTTCAGTACGTATCTCCATACGTACAGGGGCTCTTACCCTTAAGGAGACGCTGCTTGGAGCCTGAGTGAGAGCCAGACCTTCCTCTATGTTACGGGCTTTCAGGGGAACATTGAGCACTCTCTCCATCTGAGGAGCTTCCGCGGAAACCACGTAGACCCAGAGAAGCAGTGCCAGGACTATTGATAAAAGAATCAGTTGCCAGTTAGTCTTAAGGGCGTTTGCCAGTTTTTTCAACTTTCTCCCTCCTTTGGGGAGTAAGAAGCGAGGTCAAGCGAGTCCGTAAATCCATGGAACTCAGGTCAGCCTGAAGCTCGCCCTTGAAAGCCAGGGAAATGGCCCCAGTTTGTTCGGAGACCACCACCGCTATGGCGTCCGTTTCCCTGGTAATCTCCAATGCGGCCAGATGCCTGGTTCCCAGTCTCCGTAAGCCGGTGACATCAGGAAGGGGAATTACTACCCTGGCAGCTAAAATGCGATTTCTGGAAATTACTACCGCACCATCGTGAAGCGGGGAATTAGGATAGAAAATTGAGGAAAGAACCTCTGCCGAGACGAGAGAATCCATCTTTACACCCTGCTCCACTAGCTCCTCTAATCCAGATTCCCTCTGAATAATAATCAAGGCTCCCATTTTCTTTTCCGCCATCTGATTTACTGCCTGGCAGATCTCGTTGATGGTTTCCTCGTAACCGGAGGCATGAGTGAGGATGCTGCGACTGCCAAGTCGGGCAAAAAAATGACGAAGCTCAGGTTGAAAAATAACTGCCAGAACGAGGGGCAGGGTAGCAACGATCATGGTGACCACGGTGCGCAAGAGCCACTCTAAAGTAATTAGCCCTGCCCAGCCTGCAATGATAGAGATAACGAGCATCACCGCAAGAGCGATAGCCAACCCCATAAAAAGTTGAAAAGCTCTGGTGCGCTTAATGAAGTAAAAAAGAAAGAAGAAAAGGGCGGCAATGATCACTACATCAAGGAGATTCAGGGCCAAGGAGGGAACCTGAATCTTACCCCAGAATTCCTGCAACCACTGATATAAAGAAGTCATTTACCGCCCTTATAAAACTAAAGTAGCAGTGCCAGGATTGCCTTTTGCACGTGCAACCTGTTTTCTGCTTGATCAAAAATCACGGACTGTGGACCGTCCATTACCTCGTCGGTAATCTCCAGGCCCCTATGTGCGGGCAGGCAGTGCATCACTATCGCGTCCTTTTTGGCGTGCTTCAAAAGCTTAGATGAGAGCTGGTAAGGTTGGAAGACCTTAAGCCTTTCCTCTTTCTCCTTCTCCTGGCCCATACTCACCCAGGTATCTGTGTACACCACATCAGCATCACTCACTGCCTGAACGGGATCCTCAAAAATCTCCAATGATCCCCCAGATTCAGAGGCAAACTTCTCGGCTGTCTTCAGCACTTCCTCAGGAGGACGATACTTTGAGGGAGTCCCTAGCCTGACGTGCAGTCCGAATTTTGTCCCTCCAAAAATAAGGGAATTGGCCACATTGTTGCCATCTCCCACGTAAGCCAGGGTAAGATCGGAAAGTTTCCCCTTGTGTTCCAAAATAGTGTAAAAGTCGGTGAGCCCCTGGCAAGGATGGGTAAAATCTGAAAGTCCGTTGATCACTGGAGCTCTTGACCCTTCAGCCAGATCCACCACATCCTGATGCCCGTAAACACGGGCCATGATCCCGTCCACATAGCGGCCCAGGACACGGGCGGTGTCCCGAATTGTTTCTCCGATTCGCAGTTGCAGATCGTTTGCAGACAGGAAAAGGGCATGGCCTCCCAGATGAGCCATGGCCACTTCAAACGAAACTCTAGTTCTGGTAGACGTCTTTTGGAAGACCATGGCCAGAGTCTTTCCCTCTAAAAGGCGAGGGAAATGCCCCATTTTTGCCAGGGTTTTGAGCTCCGTTGTAGCCTCAAAGATTAACTCCATCTCTTGCCTGGTTAGATCGCGCAGGGAGAGCAAATCCCTGCCTCTAAGCTCGCTCCTCATATATTCCTCCCTTTAAATCGCTGAAAGCTTTTCCCGGATAATTTCCTCTAAATCCGGGTGGCCCACTTCCTCCAGTTCATAATAAACCCGAACGGTTTCCTTGTTAATCTTTAGGAATCTGGTTAAGTTAATGGGTGTACCTACAATCACTAGGTCACAATCCGCGGCGTTAATGGTCTCTTCAAGCTCTTTCATCTGCTTCTCTCCGTAACCCATGGCAGGGAGTACGTCCGTAAGGTGGGGGTATTTTTTAAAGGTTTCCCTGATTGACCCCTTGGCAAAGGGGCGAGGATCAATGATTTCCCTGGCTCCCGCCCTTTTTGCCGCTATATAGCCAGCACCAAAACCCATTTCCCCGTGGGTCACTGTAGGGCCGTCCTCCACTACGAGCACTCGTTTTCCTTTGATGGCGTCCAGATTTTCCGCCTTTATCGTGGACCGCGCCTCAATTATTAAGGCATTGGGGTTTAAACACTCCAGAGATTTGCGCACGGTCTCCACTTGCTCCCGGGAAGCCGTATCCACTTTGTTGATGATCAGGACATCCGCCATCCTGCTGTTGGTCTGTCCGGGGTGATAGAGACGCTCGTGTCCCGGTCGCAGGGGATCAGCAACCACGATCTTTAAATCGGATACGTAGAAGGAAAAATCGTTGTTTCCCCCATCCCAGACTATAACTTCCGCTTCCTTTTCTGCTTCCTTCAAAATAGCACCATAATCTACACCAGAATAGACAATAGCTCCTCGTTCAATATGGGGTTCATACTCTTCCCTCTCCTCGATCGTGCACTTGTAGTTGATCAGGTCCTCTAAAGTGGCGAAGCGCTGTACAGCCTGTTCCTCTAAATTGCCATAGGGCATGGGATGCCGGATTACTACCACTTTTTTCCCCATCTTCCTTAAGATGGCCACTACCCGTCGGGTAGTCTGGGATTTCCCCGAGCCCGTGCGTACTGCACAAACGGAGACTACAGGCCTGATGCTCTTGAGGGAAGTGCTTCCTGGCCCCAGAAGGACGAAATTGGCTCCGACAGCCATGGCTTCCGCGGCCTTACTCATCACGTACTCGTTGGAGACGTCGGAGTAAGCAAAAACAACATCATCTACTTTAAACCTTTTGATTAAATTCGTGAGCTCCTGCTCACTATAAATAGGAATGCCTTTCGGATAGAGCTTCCCAGCCAGCGCTGGTGGGTAAATCCTGCCTTCGATGTCGGGAATCTGGGTGGCAGTGAAGGCTACAACTTCGTAGTTTTCGTTGTTCCGATAAAATACGTTAAAGTTATGAAAGTCCCTTCCAGCTGCCCCCATGATCAAAACTTTTCTCTTCATAAGCCCTCCTTAAAGTAATCTGATGGGGTAAATTTTTTCTCCACATACGGTGAAACCGATGCCCGGAGAATAGCCTGATAAGAAAGCGCAAAACTAATCGTTTCACCCACCACCGTAGGAACCTCCCTCTCTGTGACATCCAGAACAAGATGGTCTGAGGAAGCACCAACGATTTTTATCCCTTTATCCAGAGGAGATATTTTTCCCAGATCCACGTCAATTCTGCCCAGGGAAAGGACTGCCCTTTTGCGGGGCTCTGTCTCTAAGGGAGAGGTAACTTCACCAAAAGCGTTCCTTCCTAAAGGAGCAGTATCTTCAGCCTGTTTGGTCTCTACTTCCAGAACCGTGGCACGAAGGATACAGGTATCCTGCCTCGTCCCGGGGACCAGACGGTCTCCGGAAGTATCTGTGCCGCAGACGATAGCCTCTCCTATGCGCAACTGGTTGATGCCCCTGGGCATTTCCCTTTTTTCCAATAAGCCTAGGCTCACAGTAGCTCCACCAGAGTAAACCTCAAGCGGTCTTCCTATGGCCTGTTCCACTTCCTTCCCGGCCTGAACGAACAGGCTGGTGTTCTCCTTGGTGGGGAGCACCCCGCTCAAACAGGCAAAGTTCGCGGAAACGCCCAGAAGCTCTAACCCCTTGAGTTTTTCCACCTCCACTGCCAGCTCGGGGAGCTTTTCCGGAAGGATCCCTTCCCTTAAATCGCCACATTCTACAGCAAGAAGGACTTTGTGCCGCCGCCCCAGCGTTAGGGCTGCCCGGGAAAGGATCTTCATGGTCTCCAGTGATGTGTTTATGCTGATATCAGCGGTCTCCACCGTAAGTTTCGCTTCCAGGGGTGAGGGAGGTCTAAGGAGCATTAAGGGAACATTCAGGCCCGCCCTTTTCAGGTTAACTAAATTAGGCAAGCGCGAATCGGCAATCCCTGCTACCCCACCGCGAACCATAGCCCAGGCTACAGGAGGATAACCACAGGTTACTTTCGTAACTCCGAATACATTTATCCCTGCGCTCTGGCTGATAAGGACAACGTTTCTGGCATTCTCCTCTATGTGGTTAAGGCGGAAAACTAACTGAGGGTACATAGGCTAATTCTTCAAAGCGTCAATAATTGCTTCCCGGAGGATCTCCAGGCCTTTCTCCACTTCCTCCCGGTTGATCACCATGGCAGGCGTGAACCTGATGGCTGATGTGCCGCAAGGGAGGAGAAGGAGGCCTTTTTTGTAGCAATTTTCTATAATTCGATCGCGCAGTTCCCGGGCTGGCGTTTTGCTCTCCCTATCCTTCACCAACTCGATAGCCAGCATCAAACCAAGACCGCGCACATCCCCGATTTCTTCAAACTCCTTCTTTAAATCCAGGAGACCTTGCTTGAAGACTTCCCCCATCCTCCTGGTATTCTCGAGGAGATTCTCTCCCTCAATAGCCTCAATTGTAGCCAGAGCAGCTACTGCGGAGATCGGGTTTCCACCAAAGGTGTTGGAATGCCTGCCCTGAACGGGAAAGTCCAGTTCTGCCTTGAATACTGTAGCGCCCATGGGGAGGCCCGAGGCCAGGGCTTTACCCAAATTGATCACATCCGGGACCACGCCGAAATGTTCGATGGCAAACATTTCCCCAGTTTTCCCGAAACCGGCCTGGACTTCGTCCGCTACAAAGAGGATGCCGTATTTCTCGCAGATCTTCTTGATCTTTTGCACGAATCCTGCAGGGGGGACCACATAACCTCCTTCCCCCTGAACCGGTTCCATAAAAACGGCAGCCACCTCCTCCGGGGGAAGAACGGATTTAAAGTAAACGTCTTCTAAAATTTGCGCACACCAGAAATTGCAGGTATCTGGCTTCATCTTGTAGGCGCAGCGGTAACAGTAAGCGAAAGGAAGGTGAGTTACTCCAGGCATCATAGGGAAGAAGGATTCTCTCTGCACAACCTTGGAGGCTGTAAGTGCTAAAGCGCCAAGGGTCCTTCCGTGGAAAGCGCCAAGAAAGGCTACAAACTGCTTTCTTCCGGTGCTGGACCGAGAAAGTTTCAATGCTGCTTCATTGGCTTCCGCTCCCGAGTTGGAAAGGAAAACCTTTTTAGGAAGATCTCCCGGAGTGATAAAGCATAGCTTTTCCGCAATTTTACTCTGGACTTCGTAGTAGAAATCCGGTCCGTTGAAAAAGAGGAATTTTTCTGCCTGATCCTTAATGGCCTGGACCACTTTGGGATGGCAATGTCCGGTGCCCGCTACCATACCATTTGTGAAATCCAGAAAGAGGTTGCCGTCCACGTCCTCAAACCGCACTCCCCTCCCCCACTTGATTGCCACCGGTGAGCCCTTGGTTCCCGTGGCAAGGTATTTATCATCCATGGCTACAATTCTCTGAGTCTCTTTTCCTGGAATCGGAACGCTTATTTTTGGGCCCTCTGTCAAGCGCATAATTTCCTCCTAAGGAAAAAGTTTCAACTGTTTTTCAAATTTATCATTTAAAAAGGCAAAATACAAGACTAATTCTTATAAAAAGGGCTCAGAAAGGTGATCGCCATAGGATTTAAAATTTTTCTCATATAAACAAAAGGGGGGCCTTGCGGGCCCCCTTTGAGAATTTTTGATTAACGCTTGCGGTACTGGGATGCCTTACGTGCCCGTTTTAAGCCGTATTTCTTGCGTTCCTTTTCCCTGGGATCGCGGGTTAGAAGGCCAGCCTTTTTGAGCACGGGGTGAAATTCTGGATTGTACTCAATCAAAGCGCGGCTCACAGCGTGACGCACCGCCCCGGCCTGCCCCGAGATACCCCCACCCTCGACATGGACACGAATGTCAAACTGCCCTACGGTCCCGGTGAGGACGAGCGGTTGCATCACTATGTCCACCAGGGTCGGACGGCGGAAATACCCTTCCGGAGTTTTGTTGTTTACAAGAAAAAGCCCTTTACCGGGGGTAAGGAACGCCCTGGCTGCAGCTGTTTTTCGACTACCTGTTGCGTGAGTTTTCAATACTCCTTCCACTTCTTCCTCCTAATCTAAAGGCTGCGGATTCTGCGCAACGTGCGGGTGTTCCGCTTCAGGATATACTTTTAATTTTTTGAACATCTTCCGGCCCAGAGTGTTCTTTGGAAGCATCAGGCGCACGGCGTGTTCAATTACCCTTTCAGGGTGTTTTTTCAGCATCTCGGCAAGGGTTCGCTTTTTTAAACCGCCCGGGTAGCCGGAATAATGGTAATAGATTTGCTCTTCAAGCTTGGCTCCCGTGGTTCTTATGTAGCGGGCGTTAGTTACGATCACGTAATCACCCATGTCCAGAAAAGGGGTGTAATTCGCCTTGTGCTTACCCATGAGAATGCGGGCAATCTTTGAGGCTAACCGACCAAGGGTTTTGCCTTTGGCGTCCACTACAAACCACTGGTGCTGAATTTCATCCTTTTTGGGAATATAGGTCTTCATCGAATTCCTCCATACTATTTCCGTGAAACGTGAGCAATTTTAAAGGAAATGAGGGAAGGTGTCAAATGAAAAGTGAAAACTTTTTATCATAGGAATATATACCTCTTGACTTTTCCTTCTACGGAAATATAGTAACTACTATAGTGAACACTAAATTGAAGAGGAGTGAAAAATGAAAGAAGATGCGCTGGAAAAGCTTGGCTTTTCCGAATACGAGAAAAGGGTCTATCTGGCTCTTTTGAAAAAGAACCCCATCGGCGGTTACGAGTTAGCCAGGGTCTCAGGAGTTCCTCGCTCCCGGGTTTATGAGACTTTAGAAAAGCTGGAAGCCAGAGGAGTGGTTCTCGTCTCTCATCAAAGGCCCACTCTTTATAGACCTATTAGCCCGCGGGAACTGGCGGAGCGACTGCGCAACGACTTCGAAAAAGCGGTGGGCTGGTTAGAGGAAAACGCCGAAGCGCTTCAAGAGGAGGAGATGTTCTCCTCTATCTGGTCTCTGGAGGGAAGAGAGGCTGTTCTTTCCCGGGCTCGTTCCATGATCGAATCAGCCAAAAAATCCATCTATCTGGCTTCCGGTGAAAGTGTTTTAAGGGAACTGAAATCTTCGCTGAAAAAGGCAGTTGCCCGGAATGCCCGTTTGGTTGTGGTGGCCTGCGGCCCTTTTTCTCTTGAAGGTGCCCACGTTTTCCCGCACGAGAGTTGCTTCAAAGAGGACGAGACCTTTATTATTTTGATTACGGATGGGAAGGATGTCCTTTTGGGAGACACCATGCCCACGGATTCCTGCCGGGCAGCCTGGTCCCAGAACCCGGGAATTGTTTATGTGGCCGAGGATTACATCCGCCATGAGGTACACTTGCAATTGCTCAAACGCCTCTTTAAGGAAGAGACCACCATTTTTGAGCAGGCGAAGCAAGAGATGCAAAAACTGATCCCTCTCCATCGCTGAGCCACCTGACTGGAGGAACAGAATGTCCACCCTATACCTTTTTCTGATTTTTGCCCTGGTTTTAGCGGGGCTGATTGTTCTCACGACGCGCTTTCGCTTCCCAATTTTTCTGGTAATGTTTTTTGCTACTTTCGCTTTCGGCCTGTTGGCGGGCCTGGATCCTGTAGTAGTGGTTTCAAAATCCTTAGAGGGTTTCAAGCAAATGATGGGCGGCCTGGCGGTTTTGATCGTTTCTGGCTTCCTCCTGGGGGAATTACTGGAAAAATCTGGGGGCACAGTAGCCATTGCCAATGCAGCCCTTCGGCTTCTTGGGAAGAAAAGGGCACCCTGGGCTATGGCCTTAACCGGAGCAGTAATCTCGGTGCCCGTGATGTGCTGTGATACTGCTTTCATTATCCTGTCACCAATATCCAGAGCTCTGGCCAGAGGAGGAAGATTGCCTCTGGCACTGATTTCCCTGGCTCTGGCCACCGGGACATACAGCGCCTTCAAGCTGATCCCTCCTGCGCCAGGCCCACTGGGGGTCATGTCCTTCTTCGGAGCCAACTTCGCCAAGACCTTTTTTCTAAGCTTGCTTGTATTCTGTCCAGTATTTCTCGTGGGGATGTTTTGGTCCTTAAAAGCGGGAAAGGCAGTGCAAGATCAATTTCCAGCAGAGGAGGGAGCTCCTTTTCAGGAAGAAAACGAGCTGAAACCAAAGACAACGGTATGGATGGCTCTTTTACCAATCATCTCCCCTCTTTTCCTTATCATCATACATTCTCTCGCTCCCTCAATTTTTCCCGACACCCCTATTCTCCAGTCATGGGCTTTATTTTTAGGGAACCCGGCCGTAGCTTTGCCCCTGGGGGTAGTGATGCAGATGGCCTTCAATCGGAAGTCAGGGATGGACAATCTTAATCAATGGTTTTCTCAGGCCGTCAATCGGGCTGCTTCAATCCTCTTGATTGTGGGAGCAGGCGGCGCATTGGGAGCAGTAGTTCAGGAAACCGGGCTGGCAAATACCCTGGGGGAATTCCTGATCAAAAGCCAGATACCTGGGCTTCTGGTTCCTTTCCTACTGGCCGCCCTGTTCAAGATTACCCAGGGTTCCTCTTTAGTGGCCATGTTGACCACTCCTGCTCTCATCGCTTCGTTCCTTCCCGCTCTTCATCTTTCGCCTGAGATAGCGGCCCTGGCCGTGGGCGCTGGCGCCTTAGCAGTTGTGCACATTAACGACAGCTTCTTCTGGGTGGTCACTCGTTTTGCAGAAATGGACGTCCGCAGAGGATTTCGCACCCTGACGCTTCTGAGTTTGTGGCAAAGCCTCGTCGCCATCTCAGTGGTGTGGATTCTGGGATTGTTTTTCTGATTATAAAAGGCCGGTTCTGCGATTGAACTCCGTAATCAGGCGGTCCCATTCGGGAACCTGGGAGAAGACCTCGTCCCAGAAATCAGGGGACCAGAGGGCCTGGAGCTCTTCTACGGTCTTGCCCTGCTGCTCTACCCAGGTGAAGTACTTTAAATTGTGCAGGGCCTTGCGTTCCCAGTATCCCAACTCCTTGATCCAATCCGCTCCAATTCCCTGAAGGTAATGGTTGAAGTCAATCAATGCTTCCTTCTCGCTGTAATCCCCCCTCTCCTCCTTGAGCTCTTGAATTCGGGAGCGGTACATATCGGCGGAGTCCGTGAAGACGGTGAAGACAATGTCTTTTTCCTCCAGCTCGAAGTATTTGGCCAGGCGAATGGAGCTTAAGAGGTTGGAAATGGAGGAAATCCCTAAAAGGGAGAGGGAACGAACGATTTCCTCGGGAACTCCTTCCTTGATCAGGAACTCCTGCCCCTTTTCCTCATTAAAGAGACGAAGTAAGCGCATAGGGTATTCATCGTCTATGGCAATCACCACATCAGTGTTGCGCACATTGTGAATCCATGGGACGTGCTTGTCCCCGATGCCTTCGATCCTGTGGGCGCCAAAACCGTTTAAGAAAAGGGTGGGGCATTGCAGGGCTTCGCTCGCCGCTACCTTCAGGAGAGGAAACTTCCTGCGCAGATAGTCGCCAGCGCCGATCGTGCCCGCGGAACCGGTAGCGGAAACGTAAGCCGCCAGGCGAGATTGCGGCTCTTTAATCTGATTAAAAACCTCCTCTATGGCGGAACCGGTGATCTCGTAGTGCCAGATGCAGTTTCCGAACTCATCGAACTGGTTGAAGATTACGATTTTATCTCCTCTTTCCCTTCGTAGCTCCCAGCATTTGTCATAAATTTCCTTGACGTTGGACTCGCTTCCCGGGGTGGCGATAATCTCCCTGGTGCCGATCTCTCTGAGCCATTCGAAGCGCTCCCTGCTCATCTTTTCGGGGAGGATGGCGATGGCGTCGCAAGCCAGAAGAGCGCAGTCAAAAGCCCCACCGCGACAATAATTTCCCGTAGAAGGCCAGACCGCCTTCTGACTTGTGGGGTCGAACTGCCCGGTCACCAGGCGAGGGACCAGACAGCCAAATGCCGCTCCTACCTTATGAGCTCCCGTAGGAAAGTACTTCCCAATGAGGCCCACGATGCGCGCTTTTACTCCCGTTAAGGAAGAGGGGAGCTCCATAAAATTCACACCGTCGAAAAGCCCGGTTTTGATATCGTTTTTCCAGGTAATGCGGAAAAGGTTCAGGGGATGAACATCCCAGAGCCCGATTTCCGGGAGTTTCCTTTGGACGGCATCGGGGATCAGATCGGGATTTTTCTGCTGGCTGAAAGTAGGAATGATGATCCCGCGCTCCCGGCAACGCTCCACGGTCTTTTCAAGGACTTCCTCGTTTACTTCCAGAGGCTTGATATATCTGGCCAAAGCACTCACTCCTAAATCTTTATTTGTCTGACATTTGAGAATATGCCAGAAGGACCCGGCCTTGTCAATTGAGAGGGGACCTAACTTGCTTCCGTGGCCCCTACTGAGGCAGCTAGTTCTTTTACTTCCTCTTTGTGGACGAATAGGGCACAGGGGGACCCTTCTGGTTCCAGTAGATTCTCGCTTTCGCGGATGAGTCGGAAGAAATCGCTGGAAAGGGCCTCCTTTAATGGGGTACCGAGAAGACTGTGCGTTGAGAAACTGGAGACTGGACAAGGAGTGAGAAAGCCTTTGGGAGTAACGTGAGCAAACCCCCTTCCCGCGGAAACGCAGCCCCCAGCGTACTCTTCGTCTCCGGGAGAATGAATGAGGAATATCCTTTTCTTCTGCCGATATTCCAGCACCTTCTCCCGGAACTGGGCCCGCTCTTCTTGAGAAAGCGTTTCTCCCTCTTCTTTATTGCTGGGGATGTACTCCATGAGAAAGCCCAGATGGATCCCCTCAGCGATCAAAGAGTCAATATTGGTCTCCTCCATCCAGTAGCGGAAGTTTCTGCGTGTGATTGTAACGGAGACGCCCGTAAGCGTTCCTCCAAGGATCAGTTGGGCCTTCGTTTCCATCACCCGTTTGTAGACTCCCCTACCCCGACGGGAATCGGTTTCCTCTTCTCCACCCTCGAGGCTCAAAATTACTGCCAGGTTGTTCAATTTCTTCAGCTCGGCCAGATGCTCCTTTGAAACCGCCACACCATTGGTGAAAACAAGGAAAAAATTCCCGGGAAATTCTTTGATCAGGTTCAGAATACCCGGATGCAGGAAGGGCTCCCCTCCAGCGAGGAGAAAGAAAAAGACTCCTAATTCCTTTGCTTCTTTAATGATTTTCCGCCACTGATCTATATTCAGATGGGGATGATAGCTTGGTTGGCCCTTCTTCATGGTTCCCACCTGAGCTGCGTAGCACCCTGTGCAGGCGAGATTGCATTCCTGGGTGATGCTCAAAATAAGCATCGGGGGAACAACAAGTCCGTCCTGAAGCAGTTCCCTTCTTTTTCGGGTCGCCCTTTTAAAGGAAGAGAGGAAAGAGGGAAGGTAGAAAAAGTAGCGTGGACTTTTCCAGAGCCAGAGGGAGAGAATTCTAAGAAGGGTTTTGATATCCAAATTATTTTGTTGCACTCTAATTACCTTTCCGAATATTGAGTATTTATACCACCTCGATCTTAGAGAGTCCAGGATAAAGCGAGCAACTCCTGGACTTCATCCCTTTAGCAGTGAATTGGTGCGGAATGTTGACAGGATACCGTTTTCGGCCTATTATATGCGGCAATGCTCTTTCCAGTTCTGGGGAAATCCCTGTGAATACCAATATAAATCTAAATCAAGCTAGTCGAGAAAAGAATAATGCTGCCCTGAGTTCCGTGATTGCCGCGGTGGGCCTTACGATGCTTAAGCTCGTGGTCGGTATCACCACGAACAGCTTGGGCATCCTGGCTGAGGCTGCCCACTCTGGACTCGACCTGGTGGCTGCTATCATTACCCTGATTGCCGTCCGGATCTCAGATCGGCCTGCCGATGGGAATCACCGTTATGGACACGGTAAGGTGGAGAATTTGTCTGCCCTCTTCGAAACCCTTTTGCTCCTGGCCACCTGCGTTTGGATCATCTACGAATCTATCCAACGCTTGTTTTTCCGACCAGCGGACATTGACCCCAGCATCTGGGCCTTCCTGGTGATGGGATTGTCTATCGCCGTGGATGCTTCCAGGTCACGGATCCTCTACCGGGCAGCCCGCAAACATAACAGCCAGGCTCTGGAAGCTGATGCGCTTCATTTTTCTACCGACATCTGGAGCTCGAGCGTGGTTATTTTAGGTCTGGTCGGTGTAGTACTGGCCAGGACTTTTCCTGGGTTGTCCTTTTTACAGCAAGCCGACGCTGTAGCAGCGCTGATCGTTGCTGCTATTGTGGTCTATATCAGTTTTCAATTAGGTAAGCGGACGATCACGGCGCTTCTAGACACCGCTCCCCCAGGAATAATTGAAAAGCTGCAAGCAGTTGTTCAAAGCACACCAAAAGTGCGCAATTGCCATCGAATTCGAGTTCGCCCGTCCGGCGCACATTACTTTGTAGACGTGCACATTTTGGTGGATAGCAAGGCTAGAATTGAAGAGGTTCATGCCATTACCGAGGCGGTCGAGCAAGCCGTTCGCAAGGAACTCCCAGGAGCCGATGTAACAGTCCACCCTGAACCGAACACCCCGGCTCACCGCCCCACTCCCTCCGAGTTGTAGACCAATTTCGTCTGACCCCTATAAAGTCAACCTATTCCTATTCCAGAGGTATCAGCTTCCTGCGCGAGATTGCTTCAAGAGAGAATTTATAACCTCCCTCTTCCAGTAGCCGAAGCACCTCCTCTAAACGAGCGCCTCCCGAAGGTGAGGAGTAAAGCTCAACTTCCAGGAAACCGCTCCTTGCCCTCAAGGCCCGGAGGTACTTCTTCAGGTCAATTTGTTTGACCACTTTAGGAGTGGAGCGTAGGGTGAAAAGCTCCTCTCTTTCCAAGAGTGCTTTTAAAAAGTCCTCCTCCGGGATCTTCTCCCAGGTTCCTGAAAGGTACCATAAAGAAAGAAAGGGGAAAGCCGTGAGTGCTTTGTCTTTTTCCTCCACGAACCAGGTCTCTTTAATTTCCAGACCAGGAGGGGAACAGGCTTTTAACCTTGGAAGGAGATCAGAATCGGGTTCTCTTTCAAAAAATATATCCAAAAGTTCCTCCTCCCCTGATGCTCCCACAGGCAAAGCAGGCCCCATGGAAATCATAGGACGGGGGTGGAATCCCTGGCTAAATTCAATAGGAATTTCTGCGCGACGCACGAGCCGGGAAAAGGCCCTCCAGACATCGAGATGGGAAAGGAAGGCAATTTCCTCACCCTTTTTATAACGTATGCGCACCCTTTTACTCATTACCGCTAAGGGCCCTCATCCTTTCCCTGAAGAGGTACTCCTTTCCTGCAGCATAAAGCGCTCCTTCCCAGGGCAGGGACTCGCTCTTATCCCGTTTCCGGTAAAGGTAGAAGGAGGGATCAATGCCGCAGGCCTCAAAAGCTTTCTCCCATCTTTCGAAGGAAAAGTGGTCGCTCCAGCCATCGAGTCGAGAACCATTTCTCCAGGCCGCTTCGATAACATCCGCTACCCTGCGGTCACCCCGGGCAATCACGCCCTCAAGGAAACTCAGCTCCTCTTTCTGACCCCCCACTTCTATTCCCCTTTGTTCTAATCTGGAGCGAATGAAATGCCTCTTTCTCTTGAGCTCTGAAAGCCACTCCATTTTCTCCCACTGAAAGGGCGTCTGCGGTTTGGGGACGAATCCCGAGCAGGACACGGAAAGGTGGGTTTTCCTATTAATCGATCTTGCCTCCTGATTGAGTTTGAGAACTAAATTTATGATCCCTTCCAGGTCTTTCTCTGTTTCCCCGGGGAGCCCCACCATAAAATACAGCTTTACCCTGCTAAATCGGTTTTGAGCAGCCAGCCTGACGGCCTCCAAGATTTCCTCCTCACTCAGATCCTTGCCAATAATGTTTCTCAAGCGCTGGGTTCCGGCCTCCGGAGCGAAAGTAAGGGTAATGTTGCTTCCCATTGCGAGCCGGGCAATTCTCACGGAAAATGAATCTGCCCGGAGTGAGGGCAGGGAAATTTGCACCCTCCTTTTCCGAAGATCGGACTCGAGCCCTAAAATTACCTGTTCTAACCAGGGATAATCGCAGGTAGATAAGGAAACCAGGCCTAATTCCTCCCAACCCGTATTTTTTAAGATCTCCTTCGCTTGAAAGATCACTGTTTCCGGCCTTTTATAGCGCCGGGGTCGATAGACAAAACCGGCCTCACAGAAGCGACACCCTCTGAGACAACCTCGAAAGAGCTCCACCTGAGCCCGATCATGGATTGTTTCGATTCCAGGGAGGATTGGCTTAGTGGGGAAAAAGGCCGAATCCAGATCTCTTACCCTTCTACTCCTCACGGGCCAGGATTCACCCCTTGTCTCCCAGGAGAGAATAACCCCTGAGTCAGAGAAATGGGGTTGATAGATAGAGGGGACATAAACCCCGGGGATTTTACTCAGGGCATAATGAAGCTCTGATCTTGTGTGAATTGCGCCCCTTTTATAATCCAGGACCGTCCGGGCAATCTCCACTGAGGCTTCTTCCCCATCTCCCAGAAGCATAGCGTCGAAAAAGGGAGCCATGGGCTCTGGATTTGCGGTACAGGGACCACCAGCCACTACCACGGGGTCCCTCTTTTCCCTATCCTCTGTCCTAATGGGCACTCCTCCCAATTCCAGCATATTCAATACCTGGGGGTAAGTGAGCTCGTATTGCAAGGAAAATCCTATCAGGTCAAAGTCCTTAAGCGGGGCTCTGCTTTCTAAAGAAAAAAGGGGCAGACCATTTTCTCTTAGCTTTTCCTCCAGGTCAGGGGCAGGAGCAAAGGCCCTTTCGCACCAGAATTCACGCTCTTGATTCAACCTGTGGTAAATTATGGAAATTCCCAGATTGGACATCCCCACCTCGTAGAGGTCCGGGTAGCAAATGACCGCGCGCAAGGAGACGTCAAATCCTTTATGAACGGAATTCAGCTCACATCCCAGGTACCGTCCGGGCTTCTCTACTTGAAAGAGGATTTCCTCGATGGTCATTTCTGAGGGTAAAAAAGGAATTTCCTCTTGTGCAGGACAACAGAGAAAACCAGACCGATAGTGAAAAAGTTCAAAAGCACGTTGTTTCCGCCGTAAGAGAAGAAAGGAAGCCAGATTCCTGTTACTGGCATAATCCCCACTGTCATTCCTATATTTACTAAAATGTGGCAAAGCCAGAGGCTCACAGCTCCAATAACAATTAGCCGTCCGTAGATATCCTCTGCTTCCTGCGCCACCCTAAGGGCAAGATAGAACAGAAGGCCGTAGAGGATCAAAAGCAAGGTAACCCCAACAAACCCCAATTCCTCGGCCAATACTGCGAAAATAAAATCAGAGTGCCTTACTGGTAAAAATTGAAGCTGTTTCTGGGTTCCCTGGAGATATCCCTTGCCAAAGAGTCCTCCGGAACCAATAGTCACAAGAGATTGTCTCAGGTTATACCCGATTCCCAGGGGGTCTACGTTGGGGTTAAAAAGCACCAGAAATCGGTTTCTTTGATAATCGTGAAGGAAATACCAGAGAAGCGGAAAACTTGCCAGCAATGCTCCCAGAAACCCGAGGATGTACTTCAGGCGGATTTCTCCAAAATAAGCCATGGGGAAGAATATAAAAAGAAGCACGATGGAAGTTCCCAGGTCAGGTTGTTCAAAAGTCAGAATTGCAGGTAATATGATCAGAAGAAGGTAGCGTAGAAAGCGGGAAAGCTCGGAACCTCCCTCCTTACGGGTTCCGATCTCCTTTGCCAGTACAAGGATTAAGGCAGCTTTAGCAAGCTCAGAGGGCTGAATCGCAACAGGACCAAGGAAAAGCCATCTTTGAGCGCCATATACTTCCTTTCCCAAAATAAGTACCACCACAAGGAGGAGCAGAACAATAATGTAAAAAGGATAAGCCAGCTTAAGCCACACATGATAGTCTATGAAGGCTAAAAATAAAGCCAGAATTATTCCTGCCAGGATGAAGCCCAATTGCCACCAGAAAGCCGCCCTTCCAGATTCGTGGCTCGAGGCGCTGTAAAGGACAAAAAGACCATAAAGAACCAGGGCAAGGCAGGTCAAGATTAAAGCCCAGTTTAGATTGCGCCAAATCTTCTTTATCTGGCCAGCTTTTAAAAAGGTGCTCTCTTTCAAGGAGTCACCCCTTTCGAGGAGAAAAAGGCAGCGAGAAGCTCGTGTGCGAATGGGGCAAGATAGCTCCCGTAAGGAAGCTTTGAGTACTCATCCATTATGAGGACAACAATTTGCGGATTCTCCACAGGGGCATAGGCGGCAATCCAGATATCTTGTTTTTCTGAAGTGATCTGTGCCGTTCCCGTTTTTGCCGCCACAGAAATTCCCTCTAACTTAATTTTCTGAGTGGTGCCCCTTTCCGTGGCCTTCATCATTCCCTCCCTCAGGTAAGAAAGGGTTTCCTGGGAAAGTGGGATTTGGGCTTTGACAACGCTGGGGATAGTTTTTACGAGAAGGCCATCGTAGGTTCTGATCTCCCTGACGAGGTGGGGAACATAGAGAGTTCCTCCGTTCGCGATGGCGGCATAAACGTTAGCCAAACCCAGAGGGGTAACCAGGACATCGCCCTGCCCTATGCCTATATTGGCGGTGTCTCCAGGGTACCAGGATTCTCCTGTAACTTTTTCCTTCCATTCTGGATCCGGAATCAGGCCTTTGGCTTCTTCGGGTAAGTCTACCCCCGTGTAACCATCGAGATTAAAGATTCTGGCCCACTTGGCTATCCTTTCGGGCCCCACTTCTAACGCCAGAGTGTAAAAGAAGACGTTGCAGGAGTTAGCGATAGCCTCAATTAAATCCTGTTCCCCGTGACCAGATGTCTGCCAGCAATAAAATCTCCTGTCACCTATGTCCTTATAGCCCGGGCAGACCACTTTAAAAGTCTTAGGATCAATGACCTTTTCTTCCAGAGCGGAAATGGCTGTGATCACCTTGAAAGTGGAACCCGGGGGAAACCTATCCTGGGTGGCCTTGGGAATGAAGGCCTGGGCTTTCAGCAGCGTATCGTACTCTTTTAAAGAAATGCCCTTCACGAAGAGGTTAGGATCATAGTCGGGAGTAGAGGCCATAGCGAGGATTTCTCCATTTCTGGGGTCCAGGCAAACCACCGCTCCGTTCATTTTATTATCCACCAGGATCTGGCGCGCCTTCTCCTGAAGTTTCAAATCTAAGGAGAGAATCAGGTCGTTTCCCGGCTGGGGTTCGATCTCGTGAAGGACCTTGATTGGCTGACCAAGGGCGTTAACCTCAATAACCTGCTTTCCCTTTTGTCCTTTGAGATAATCTTCGTAAGATTTCTCCAATCCTGTCTTGCCAATCGTGTCCCCCCCTATATAACCCTTTTCGCCTAAAGAAGCCAGTTCCTCTCTGGAAATTTCCCCTACATAGCCAATGATGTGGGAAAAGAGGTTACTGAAGGGATAGCTCCTCTTAGGTTCGATCTGCAGAACCACTCCCGGCAATTTGAGATGCTGTTCTTCAATTTTCTGCGCTACATCTTCGCCCAACCCGGAGCGCAGCGTGAAGGGCTCCCAGGGAGGGAGATCATTTTCCTCGAGCTTGGCCTGGATTTCCTCTACGGGCATGGAGAGGATGGAGGACAGAACGGGAATGGCCTCCTCTTTGAGATCATCAGGAACAATTTTTATGGCATAAGTGGGCTGATCCTTGGCGAGACAAACACCATTGCGGTCATAAATACTGCCCCTTACCGCAGGTGTGGATACCAGGCGTGTTCTGTTTTGTTCGGACTGCACTCGAAATTCTTCCCCGTGCACGATCTGCAGGTAGAACAACCTTCCCCAGATGATGGAGAGCACAAAGAAACAAAGAAGCGCGAAAGCCAGGAGGCGCTTATCCAGCTTCATCAGGCCACTGCCCTCCTTTGCGGTATGGTTTTTAACATCCACAACGAAGGGTAAAAAAGCAAGGGGGCGAAGAGAGCGGTATAAAAGAGGTGCCAGAGAAAACGGGAAAGAAAGATCTCCCAGGTTAGGATGTTTCCCCCTATGAAAACAAAAAAGGTGTAAAGGAGCTGAGAGAAAAAGTCAAAGCCTACCACCAATAAAAGCCAGGTCAAAAATCCTTTCTGGAAGAACGTTCTCCTCCAGGCGCTGAGAAGGAGAGCGCTAAGTAAATAAACCAGCATATTCAAGCCAAATAGAGTGGAGGAAGAAAGATCTAAGAAGAGCCCGGCAAGGACTGAGAAGGAAAAAACAAGGGGCAAATTTTCAGTATAGAGAATCAATGAGATTAAAAAAGGTACAAAAAGAGAGGGAATAGCAGTGGGAAAGAGAAAAGCCAAAAACGATGCCTGAAAGACGCTCAAAAAGGCAAAAAGCAAGGTGTAGACAATGAAGGTTCTCATTCTTTCGGTCCCACAACTACCAGGACAAACTTCAATTCCGAGAAATCAGCCTGGGGAACAATTGTGGCCCTAAGATGCAGGGAACCACGGGCAAAGACCTCTTTAATTTTCCCAATAACCAAACCGGGAGGAAAAATGCCACCCTGGCCGGAGGTCACCACCACATCTCCTGCTTTCATTTGCGTTTCCTTGAGGAGCCTCTCTAAGTAACAGCCCTCAAGCCCATCACCTTTTACCACGGCAAGCTCTCCGGAGCTTTGAATTTTCCCGGAAACAAAGGAATTGGCATCAGTAATTAAAAGCACCCTCGATTTAGTAGGGTAAATCTCCAGAATCTGGCCTACCAGCCCTCCATTTGGTGCAAGAACGGGCATCTGCTCTTTTATCCCATCGTTCGACCCCAAAGAGATCAGGAGGCTCCGTCCGTACAGGGCGGAATCAGCAGCCAGTACTGAAGCCGCTTTTGTGTCCAGTGCGGTCAGAGAATTTTTCAGATTGAGAAGAGCGCGGAGTGACTCGTTCTCCTTACGCGCTTCCTCCATAAGAACCTTCTCCGCAAGAAGCTGGCTATTCTCTTGACGCAACTTTTCAAGCTCGGAGGTGATAGAGGATAAGCGAGTTAGGTTTTCCCAGGTGCTGGCTATCCACTCCCCGAATTGCACGAATGGGCGGCTGATAAAAGCAAAAACGGTGGAGAATCCTTCTTTGAGCCAAGCACCAAAGGGCAGGTGGGCAATAGTCAGGATGATTATAAGAAGGACAAAGCAAAGGAGCACCAAAAAGACATTACGGCTTAAGTTACTCCTCATTCACGCTATTAAGCCCGTTTGCTTAAAGCCAGGACTTGTCTCAGGGTATCAAGGTTTTCCAAAACTTTTCCAGCTCCCAGGACGACACAGGATAAAGGGTCCTCGGCCACGAGTACGGGAAGTCCCAGGGCATCTGAAAGGAACCGGTCCAGACCATAAAGCAGGGCTCCTCCACCAGTGAGCATGATGCCCCGATCCACGATATCGGCGGCAAGCTCGGGGGGTGTAGTCTCGAGACAGGCCTTAATGGCATCGAGGATCACAGCCAGAGGCTCGGAAATGGAATGCCTGATTTCCTCAGAATCAACAGTAATGGATTTGGGAAGACCGGTAACCAGATCCCTACCTGAGACGTCGTAGGTCCTAACCTCCGGAAAGGGATAGGCACAGCCAATACGAATTTTCACTTCCTCCGCAGTGCGTTCCCCGATCATCAGGTTATAGTTTTTCCTGATGTAGGCAAGGATGGCCTCATTCATCTCATCCCCTCCCACACGCACAGATTTGGTAGCCACCATACCTTTCATAGAGATCACAGCTACTTCAGAGGTTCCTCCACCCAGATCCACCACCATGGAGCCCGTGGCTTCCACAACCGGAAGACCAGCCCCAATCGCCGCGGCCATGGGTTCCTCAATCAGGGAAGCTTCCTTGGCGCCGGCATGGATAGCGGCATCCAGGACGGCGCGCTTCTCCACCTCGGTAACTCCCACGGGAATTCCCACCAGGACACGTGGGCCTACACGGAAAAGTCCTCGATCGTTGAGAGCTTTGGAAATGAAATAGCGCAACATTTTCTCGGTGATGTCAAAATCAGCAATTACCCCATCCTTAAGGGGCCTGATGATAGTAATATCCGCCGGGGTTTTGCCTGCCATGCGCCTGGCCTCTTGCCCAACTGCAAGGACAGTATTGTTACGGTAAACCGCAACCACGGAGGGCTCCCGAACGACGATTCCCTTTCCCTTCAGATAAACCAAGCTATTAGCTGTCCCTAAATCTATTGCTATATCTTTTTGCAGAAAAGAGAAGAGTCCCATTCTGCCTACTTTACTTTAATTCCAATTTTTTTCAAGAGCATATGCAACCTGTACAAGGGTAAACCTACCACATTATAAAAGCAACCTTCAATCCTTTCCACGAAAATGGCAGCCTTGCCCTGGATAGCGTAAGCACCAGCTTTACCAATGGGTTCGCCGCTTTTTACATAATTTGTGATCTCCTCTTCATCCAATTCTCGAAAATAAACAGAAGTACACTCGTAATCGGTGAGGATTTCTGAATTTTCAAGGTCGAGAAGGGCGAGGCCCGTATAAACCATGTGCCTCTTTCCCGAGAGCTTCCTGAGCATAAAAATTGCCTCTTCGGGGTTCCTGGGTTTTCCGAGGATATCGGAGTCCACGACCACAATTGTGTCGCAGCCCAAAACTACGCCCTCCTTTAGCTTTGAAGCAGCATGAATCGCCTTATCCAGCGCCAGGCGCTGACAGGCCATCTCTGGAAGCTCTCCAGGGAGAAAAATTTCCTTGATCCTGCTGGGCACGACCGTGTATTCCACCCCAAGAAGCTTCAAAAGCTGTTTCCTTCTCGGAGAGGCAGATGCCAGGTAAAATTTCTTCATTTTTAAATCAGTGAATAAAGGTAAAGGCCAAGGAGTATCCCTAATGCGCTTCCCAGGGTGAGCTTGATGGAAATGCCAAAAGTAATAGTCAGCACCACAAGATCAAGGGTGGCAGGGCCAAAGGAAGCACTGAGGCCGTAATCCATAAAAGGCAAAATGTCCTTAAGAGCGTGGCTGATCAAGCTTCCAATTAACGCCCCCAGGATCAAAAACAGGATCAGGAGCCCCACCCTTACATTCCGCACCTCACCATTTGGCCTCCAGATATTTCAGGATATTCTCTACCGCAATTTTTCCTTCTCCCATAGCGGAAATAACGGTGGCGCCGCCGGAAATAACGTCTCCACCGGCAAAAACCCCGGGGCGTGTGGTCTTCCCGGTCTTTTTGTCCACGACCAGGGTACCGTGAGGGCTCATCTTCAACCCAGGGGTGGTCATGGTAACTAAGGGGTTCGGAGTTGTGCCGATAGCGATCACCACAATGTCTGCCTCGATCTCAAAATTTGATCCATCAATGGGTATCGGCTTCCTTCTTCCCGAGGCATCCGGTTCGCCAAGCTGCATCCTGACGCATTCCAGTCCTGCTACATTTCCAGAATCTTCAAGGATCCTAACCGGAGCCGTAAGCCAGTGGAATTCTACTCCTTCCTCAGCGGCATGGTGATACTCCTCTCTTCTGGCGGGCATCTCCTCAAAGGAGCGACGGTATATGATCATGGATTTTTCCGCGCCCAACCTTAAGGCAGTGCGGGCACAGTCCATGGAAACGTCTCCGGCTCCGATAACCGCCACCTTTTTGCCCCTTTTTGTGGGTGTGTCAAACTCTGGGAAAAGATAGGCTTTCATCAAATTGGAGCGGATGAGGTACTCATTGGCGGAGAAAACCCCGTTCAGGTTTTCCCCGGGAATGTTTAGAAGGAGAGGAAGGCCAGCTCCGGTTCCCAAAAATACAGCCTCGTATCCCTCGCCGAAGAGGTCATCAATCGTGATCGTGCGCCCCACGAGCACATCGAGCTTAACTTCCACCCCTAAGCGCTTGACGTAATCAGCCTCTGCAGCCACGATCTTTTTAGGCAGACGGAATTCGGGAATCCCGTAAACCAGAACCCCTCCTTCCTTATGAAGGGCCTCAAAGAGGGTAATCTGGATTCCAGCGCGGGCCAGGTTTCCGGCAACTGTCAACCCCGCTGGTCCTGCTCCCACAACCGCCACCTTTTTCCCTACTGGCTCAGGGAGAGGGGGGATTTCCACTCCGTGTTCCAATTCCCAATCAGCGGCAAAGCGCTCCAGTTTTCCAATGTTGATGGGATCTCCCCTTTTCCCCATCACGCAGGGCTGTTCGCATTGTCTCTCCTGAGGACAGACCCTGCCGCAGATAGCAGGAAGGTTGTTCCAGCGCTTCAGCTCTCGGATAGCTTCCATAAATTCGCGCTCGGCAATATGTTTGATGAATTTAGGAATATCAATATTTACCGGGCAGCCACTTCGGCAGGGTGGGTTCTTACACTGCAGGCACCTTTTAGCTTCAGCAACTGCCTCCTCTTCATTGTACCCCAGGGCCACTTCTTGAAAATTTTTGACCCTCTCCTGGGGAGATTGTTCGCGAACTGGGATCCTTTTGAATTCCACAGGGCTCATTTGACACCTCTTCTTTTAAGATACAAATCCAGTGCGGCTTTTTCTTCAGCTTTGTACACTGCCAAGCGCGAGAGAAGGTGATCGAAGTCCACCTTATGAGCATCAAAGTCCGGGCCGTCCACGCAGGTGAACCTGGTTTTTCCATCCACCATCACGCGGCAAACGCCGCACATGCCAGTACCATCAACCATCATAGCGTTCAGGCTAGCTATCGTGGGTATACCGGCAAGAGCAGTTACTTCGGCAACCTTTTTCATCATAATCGCCGGGCCCGCGGTAAAAACCATGTTGATCTTCGTTCCCCTCGAGATCACCTGTTTTAGGAGATCTGTAGTGAATCCGTGAAAACCAAAGGAGCCGTCGTCAGTGGAGATTAGAACTTCGTCCGAGACCGAGCGCATGCGATCCACCCAGAAAAGCAGGTTTTGGGAACGAGCCCCCATGCAGGTAATCACCATGTTTCCTTGTTCCTGAAGGGCTCGAGCTATCGGGAAAAGGGGAGCAATACCTACTCCTCCAGGCACGCAGACTACGGTCCCAAATTTATCAATGTGAGTGGGCTGACCCAAGGGGCCAAGAAGATCCTGAAGTTGGTCTCCCTCTTCAAGCTCACCCAACTTCAGGGAGGTCACTCCCACTTCCTGGAAGACAATGGTCACAATTCCTGAGTTCGGCTTCCAATCAGCAATGGTTAAGGGGATACGTTCTCCTTCCTCTCTGACCCTAACAACGACGAACTGCCCGGGTCTTGCTTTTCGGGCCACCATGGGTGCATGCACGTCAATGAGCTTAATTGAGGGAGCAAGCTCCTCCTTGCGTAAAATCCTGAACAATTGCTAACCTCCTTTACTTTAAGCGTTGGACTTTAAAGCGATAGACTTTATAAGGTTCAGTTTCCAGAATTCCTGCCTTTCGCCTGGCAATTTCAAGCTGCTCCTCCACGGTGTCCACTCCCTCAAGGTCGGGGAGAAGAACTCCTTTCCTCCAACCACTTTCCACGATCACTCCGTAGACTTTGGGGTCGAGCTCATCAAGGGATTTCACTGGTTCGGGAGGAGTGAGGACATCCACGGAAATCTCCAGCTCTGGGATTTCGGAAATTTGAACGGGAGGGAAACGAGGATCCTGAATTGCCGCAGCGATGGCGTTTCTTTGCACTTCTTCCTCGAGTGTTGGAGATTGAGGGGAAAGGGTACCGATGCAGCCACGCAGCATTCCCCGTTTCTTTAAGGATACAAAAGTAGCAGCTCTATTGGGCAAGCCCTCAGGGTGTGGAATTCCTGGTTTAGAAACCTTCCCTTGTTTGAGATACTCTTCGATCGTCCTTCGCGCTAATTTAACTAAAGGGTGTTCCTCTTCTTTTGCCATGTCCCAATTATATCAAAATCCGTAGAAAGGCTTAAAAAGGAAGTTCCAAGCGAAGGTTGAGAGCTGATATTATTTCAATTTTAAAGGTAATCTCTGCTCCGGCTTACCTCCCTCTCTTTAAAAATAAAGTATGGGCGTTCTCCCAACTCTTCTGCGCAAGGTCCTCAAGCTTTTCCTCGCGAAGATCGGCTAAAAAGCGAAGTACCTCTTTGATAAAAAAGGGCTCGTTTCTCCCTTTTCTGTCCGGCCAGGGCTTAAGGTATGGGGAATCAGTTTCTACGAGAATCCTTTCGCGAGGAACTTTCTGTGCAGCTTCCTGGATTCCTCTGCTTGAGGGATAAGTCAAATTTCCGGCAAAAGAAATATAAAAGTTCAAATCCAGAGCTTCCTTGGCTTCTTTCCAGGACGCTGAAAAACAGTGCATTACCCCTCCGACTTCATCAGCTTTTTCTTCCTTAAGGATTCTCAGGATATCCTGGTGAGCATCTCGGTCGTGGACGATGATGGGCAGACGGTATTTTTTTGCAAGCTGGATCTGGGCGCGGAAGATGAATTTCTGGATATCGCGCGGGGACAAATCGCGATAATAATCCAGACCGATTTCTCCCCAGGCGACTACTTTGGGAGAAGACAAAAGCATGGATTCCAGGAATGAGAAATCCTCCGCCTGAACGATCTTGGCATCATGAGGGTGCACTCCTATTGCAGAATAGACATCCTTGTTTTTTTCTGCCAGGGCCACGGATTCCCCTGAGGAGCGGAAATTAAAGCCCACACAAAGAAATTTCTGAACCCCGGATTCCCTGGCCCGGGAAAAAACCTCAAGGAGGTCTCGCTGGAAGTCCCTCATGGAAAGGTGAGTGTGAGTATCAAAGATCTGCATTAAAGAATGCGCGACCCCTCCTTCACCGGGTGATCTAAAGTGAGAAGGGAAATAGTATGCTCCGGGGAATCCTCTTCAGCGGCAAGAAGCATGCCTTCAGAGCGTATCCCTCGAATGGTTGCGGGTTCCAGGTTGGAAACCACCACTACCAATTTCCCCAGGAGGGACTCGGGTGCGTAGTGCATCGCTATACCTGCTACCAGGGTCCTCTCCCCATCCTGGCCTAAGTTCACTTTCAGCTGAAGTAGCTTCTCGGAACCCTCCACTTTTTGGGCTTCGATCACTCGACCTACTTCTAACTTTATCCTCCGGAATTCCTCAATGCTGATCATAGATTCTCCTTTCCGGGACGGGGAAAAATAGGAGGCTTTCTGGAAACTCGCAATCCAGGGGGCAATCGGCCCCAGATAAGCTCCTTGTCCCAAATAGCCTTTTTTACCTCTCCTTCTAAACCCAGAGATTCCCAGAAAAGTTGAGCTGTAGTGGGCATAAAGGGGGAAATCAGGAGGGCAGCGAAGCGCAGCCCCTCAGCGACATTAAACAGGGAATCCCCCAATTCCTCAGTTTTTCCCTCTTTGGCCAGTCTCCAGGGGGCCCGCTCATCGAGGTATTTATTCAGAGTTCCCAAAAAGGCCCAAATGGAGTTCAGAGCCTCACTGAAGGCCAGATCATCCATATGTTCCTCCACCAGGGCCACTGTCCTCTCGGCCTCCTTGCCCAGTACCGGATCGGGCCTACCCTCGGGGATCGACCCTGCAAAGTTCTTCTCAATCAGCGGAAGGGATCGGTTCAGAAGGTTTCCCAGATCGTTTGCCAGATCCGCCGAGTAGCGTAGTTCTAATGAAGCGTCTTTGAAATCTCCATCGGCCCCAAAAGGAACTTCACGCAGAATGAAGTAACGGAAGACATCCACGCTTACCCTTTCGTTTCCAGTATATTGCGTGAGGTCTTGTACTACTTTCAAGGGATCGATTACGTTGCCCAACGATTTGGAGATCTTCTGCCCTTCCTTGGTCCAGAAGCCGTGAGCAAAAACTTTTTTGGGGAGGGGGAGACCGGCTGCCATAAGCATAGCCGGCCAGATGATGGAATGAAATCTATTAATCTCCTTGCCTACTAGGTGCACGTCCGCGGGCCAGAAGAGGGCAAACTTTTCCCGATTATCCAGCCATCCAGCAACGGTAATGTAGTTCAGAAGCGCGTCCACCCAGACATACACTACATGCTGGGCATCGAAGGGCAAAGGGACTCCCCAGGTGATCGTGGAACGGGAGATAGAAATGTCTCTTAAACCGGATTTCAAAATATTGAGCATCTCATTGTAGCGTATTTCCGGCTCCACGAATTTGGGATTGGCCAAGAAGTGCTCTAAAAGGGGTTGAGTGTATTTGGAAAGGCGGAAAAAGTAATTCTCCTCTTTCATCCACTGGAGTTCCCTGGAGCAGTCCGGGCACTTCCTCTCCTGAACCTCAGACTCGGGAAAGAACGCCTCGTCCCAGAAGCAGTACCAGCCTTCGTAGTATCCTTTGTAGATATCCCCTGAAGCGTAAAGTCGCGAGACGAACTCCTGAACAACCTTTTTGTGGCGGGGTTCGGAAGTGCGAATGAAGTCGTCGAATTCCACCGCCAGGAAGGAGAAAACCTTTTTCCAGGAGGTTGCGAGCTGATCCACGTAATCTTGAGGGGCCAGGCCCTTTTTCTCCGCGGCCTGCCTCACCTTTTGCGCATGCTCATCTGTACCCGTAGAGAATAGCACCTGGAGGCCACGGTGCCTCTTGTAGCGTGCCAGTACATCGGCAGCGATTGTCGTGTAGGCGTGGCCGATGTGCGGCTCATCATTAACATAGTAAATGGGCGTGGTAATGTAATACTTTCCCATCACTCTCACCTCTTTATAAATAAAAAACCCCCTTCTTTTTATTCTTTAGGGACGGGAGGGGGTTCCCGCGGTACCACCCTAATTTGCCCCAAGAGCTCAAGCTACAAGAGGCAATCTCTAAGCCCTTTAACGAGGGCCAGACGGCTCGGCCTACTTACCTTAGTTCAGCCAGCGGCTCCCGAAACATTTCAGGCGCACTCCCTGACCGGCTTTCACCTTACCCGGTTCTCTGAGCAGTTGCGGGCACCTTACTCCCTTCGTTCATCGCCGAATTTTAATGGAATTTAGAGCATTCCTGAACTGTTGTCAACAAAACTTCGAAGAACTTGACGATATTCCCTATAGTTTCCAGCGCTCGGCCAGGAAAACGGAGAATGCACCTAAGGGGTCCATTTCTGGCTTTTCTGGAAAGCCCTCTGGCCAAAAATGGAGCAGGCGGTCCAACAGAGTTAGTGCCTGAACGTGGTCAAGGGTGTCCTCCGTAACAGCGCCGTTCACGTAGAGGAACCGAGATGCTGAGGTTCCACAGGTGAAGTAGAGGTAGGAAAGAAAAACAACCTTATGGTTCTCGATGAGGATCTTCACCTGATAACGGTAATCAAGGGAACAAGCTTCAACGTACGCATATCCTAAGTCCCTGGCGTAAACTCCTTGGAAAAAGGCATTTTCTGAAACTAAAGACATTGGAACAGGGTAGAAAGGTTCAGATCCGGCAAAGGTGGACGCAGGGAAAATCAGGGAAAATAACAGAACCAGAATAAGCAGCTTAACCTTCACGATTCATTCCTCCTTAAATTAAAAGTTTGCCTTTGCGCAAGGCCCTTTCAACGAGAAAACAGGCTTCAGCCCTGGTCGCCTCACGGGAAGGGTTAAATAACCCCTCTTCAGAAATCAGGGGGGGATCGGGAAAATGGAGCGCTCCCATGGAGAGAAGAGCGCCGAGATACCCTGAGGCCCAGTCGTTAAGAGGAACATCCAGGGGAAATTGTTCCAGGGTTGAGGGGGAAATCTCGTCCCACCCCATTGCCCGGGCAAGCATGGCCAGAATTTCCGCTCTCGAGACGAATTTCTCCGGCTTAAATGTCCCATCGGGGTATCCTTTAACCAGACCATGAAGTTGAGCAGAGGCAATGTACCCGTAAGCCCAGTGCTCAGGGGGGAGGTCGCTGTAAGGAAGGGAAGCGTTTTCTGCAGCCTGAATTCCCAATGAAAGCAGAATTATTTTCACCGCCTGGGCTCTGGTAACTAGAGCATCGGGTCTGAAGGTGTTATCCGGGAAGCCGTTCACCGCACCTCTTTCCACTAAAGAGTCGATGTAATCCTCAGCCCAATGCCATCCGAGATCCGAGAAAGTTGGAGGTTTTAGAGTAAAGGTGCGAATGGTCCCATCGTCAGACACGGATGCCAGAACAGGCTTAGTTCCCTCAGGGGTCTTTTTCCAGGAAACACCGTTTACCGCATCCCAGTGGCGCTCAATTTTCTGTTTTAAGTTCCCTTCCGCAGTATAAATTCGAATCACTCCTTGATTATCCCCGCAGGCAATCAGGGAACCATCTGGGGACCAAGAGACGCTTTTTACGGTGGCGTTCCAGGTAGCGACAAGCTTACTTTCCGATTTATCTAAATCAAAGATCTCAAAACCGCCAACTTCACCTTCCGGTTCCCAGTAAGCGCTGCCGAAACCCAAGGCGAGCTTGCGTCCATCGGGACTCCAGGATACGGAAGTATATGGCTTATATCCCAAGACGAGGTACTGATCAAGGTTTTCCCCTTGCCAGATCCGGGCTTCTCCGCTTAAATCGCCATTTAGAGGCCTCCAGATGGTGGATGCCAGCTTTTCCCCGTCAGGGCTCCAGGATACAGCAGTTATTGATCCATTTCCCAGCTTTAATACCCGGAAAGGGGATTTCTGGTCAACGTCCCAGAACTGGATCTCCGCTTCTGGCAAAGGGCTGCTTGATGAGAGTAAGGCCCCCACACCTAAAGCGAACTTCACGGAGGAAGGATGCACGGCAACGGTTAGCACGGGGAAATCAGAAACCTTAGTGGCAAAACGCAATAGCCTCTCCTTCGTGTCCCAGAGGAAAATCCATCCTTCGCTGTAGGAACCATCTTGTAGATAATCTCCCGTTCCCGCAAGAAGGAGAGCGCTTTCAGAAGTCCAGGAAATAGCTCTCACGCAAGATTGGTTTTCTGCCTCCAGAGAAAACCCTGGCAGCCGCAAGCCAGGGTAAGAAATCCAAATTTTGCCAATTCTTGATCCAGTAGCCAGAGCCTGATTGCCATCATAATCCCAGGCAAGGGAGAGCACTTCGGCCTGGTGAAAGGTGTCCCTCTGTTCCTGTCGGAAGCGCTCTTCCTCCGCAATTACTGGGAAAGGGCTCCAGAGGAGCGCGATTAAAAGAAAAACCATTATTTTCCTGAACACGGACACCACCACCTTCGCCCTCAATTTACAAGAAAATTCTCAATCGGGCAAACGCTGTCTCAAGTTGAGATTCCTACGCCCAATCGGGAAATTGCACCCCGGACGGGAATTTCTTCATCATGAAGGGTTTTATGTCCAGAACAGGGGAGCCATCATAGGCATCAAGTCCCTTAACTGTAAGGATGTTTCCCTTGACCTCTTCCAGGCGAACCAGGGTCAGGCCAATAGGATTGGGCCTTGTGGGGCTCCGGGAGGCGAAGACGCCAACTTCCTCAAAATCTGGATCTCCTCGAGGATGCACTCTCAGGCGCACTTGATCTGAACTCATCCAGAAAAGCACGTATATGTGAGAAAAACCCTTCAGGCCAGTTAACCCGGCCTCGTAAAGAGGGTCTATCTCAATCCTGGACTTTACCAACGCCCAGTTTATTCCTTTTTCCCCAAAGGTGATCCCATTGCACACAACCCCAATGGGCCTGAGGGTGATCTCATTCACTTTCTATGGTGTAGCTGGAAGTGATTTCCACCTGAGGCATCAAAGTAGCCCTGACCAGGCAGTACTTCTCCTCCGAAAGCTGAATGGCTCTCTCCACGGCCTCAGGGTCTATGCCTTTCCCCTTGACCCTGTATTCCACTTTGATTTTCACGAACTTTCTGGGATAATCCGGGGCTTGCTCGCCCCAAACGGCAACTTCAAAAGAGGAAACCTTCTGTTGCTTCTTTCTCAGGACGGAAATCACATCCATCCCGGTGCATCCGGCAAGGGCAAGGAGGAGGAGTTTTCCGGGAGTAACTCCCTGGTTCAGACCTCCAACATCCGGAGTGGTATCCACCACAAAGGCGTGCCCGCGATCATCACGGCCTACGAACTGTAACCCCTCTACCCACTTAACCATAGCGTGGGGTTGAGCTTTTTCTTCCATCATTTGTTGCCCTCCTGTGCTTTAATTACCTGCTCGATGAAGGGGCCCTCGGGAAGAGCGCCCTCAAAAGAGTATAGGTCATTGATCACGGTTTTGGGAACTGCATAGACCTGGTAGCGGTTGCTCAGATCCGGGAACTCAATTGCTTCAATCATTGCCGACTTTACGAGGGGAGACTCCATCGCAAGCTGATGAGCCAGAAGGACTGCGGAGGGACAATAAGGACAGGTCGGGGTAATGAAGACCTTAATATCCACGGGTTTGGTAATCTCTGCTTTAACTCTTTTCTTTGCGGCATCAGAAAGCTTGGTGCTCCCCCTTGAGACCATAATTAAGGTTTCAAAGAGAGTTGCAAACTCATATCCCGAGACCATCCCCAGGAAGCGGATACCAGGACATTCTCCTCGGTGCGCACTATGGTCGCTGGGAGAAGGGAAACCTGATACCTGGAGCGCTCCTCTTCCTCATACCAATCGTGCACTTCCAGGGTAATTTTGTCGGAAAGTTGGGAAACCTCCGAGATAAGTTCCAGGGCTTCTGCACAGTATGGGCAAGGGGGTACGGTGATGCTCTCCGGAAGCGCGATACCTGCTTTGTTCTGGGTAAAGTGCACGATTTTCACGGGGCTTGTGAGCTCTGCCTCTAATTTTTTTCTGATTAATTCCTTATCCTTTTCACTGATCATTCCCATGTCCTTTTTACCTCCAATTTGGAATTCTCTTTCTGAAACAAAAAATCTGATAAAATATTTCCCGTGGGCCAAAGGTGCAAATACATTACGATAATTAAAAAGCCCCTGATCAAAGGGTCTCCGGAAGAGATATACCAGTTCATCTGCCGAGCTGGTGAGGAGAAAGTGATCGGCACCCCGGCCAATTTAAATCTCCCCTGTTCCGAATGCGTGATTGGAAAGATATTTTCTGAGCGCCACTGCCAGTTTCTGGAAGCCGAGAAACGCTGGGGAGAAAAACCCGACTACTTCTTTAAATGCCGACTTCTAAACAAAAAGGGGTTTGACCCCACAGTCTTCTGCCCGAAATGTAACGACTATGAAATTGGACGTTGAGTTCCTGTCCCGCGAGCAAGAGTCAGGACATATACCGCTGAAGCTCCGACACCCTGGAGAACCTTTGCGCATTCGGAAGCAGTAGCACCTGTGGTAAGAACGTCATCTACAAGCAAGACCGCCTTTCCCCCAAGATCTTCATTTCCGTATGTCGCAAAAACCCCGATTACATTTTTAAGCCTTTCTTCTCTTTTCAATTTGCTCTGCTCTCTGGTCTCCCTTCTTTTTACTAAGAGAGTCCGGTAAGGAATCCCCAGACCTCTGGCTACCACCTTGGCCAGGAGTTCCGCCTGATTGTAGCCCCGAACTTTAAGCCTTCTTGAGGAAATGGGAACTGAGGTTACGAGATCCACCTTAATTCCGCTCTGGCGCCACCTCTGAACCATCAATTGCCCCAGGGGTTCCGCCAGATGCGGGTGGTCTTGAAACTTGAAGCGCAAGATAGCCTCCTCCAATTTTCCCTCATACAGGCCGTAGAAAAGGGCCTTTTTATAATCAGGGGGATTATGAGAACACTGAGGGCAAAAGTTCCCTTCGCCTTCCATAGGAACTCCGCAAAGGGAGCACGTTTTCCCGGAAAATGGCTTAAGCTGAAAAAGACAGTCCGGACAGATAAGTTTAGGATAGAATCGCTGGCAGAGAATACATTTGGGGGGAAAGAGCAGGTCCAGAAAAAAACGAAATGTTCTTTTGAAGATCTCCAAAACTGTTTATTCCTGGATCAGTTTTTTTACCTCTTCCGTCTCCCCAACGATCACCAGAACATCTCCCTCCCGGATTTTTTCCGAGCCGGGAGGCCCCACTATGATGTGATCGTTGCGCTTGATGGCTACTACGATAACGCCACTCCTTTTGTCAGGTTCAAATAGGTGAGCCAAAGTCTTTCCTACCATTTGGGCGTTCGCCCGTTCCTCAAGTATGGTGTAATCTGGGGAGAGGTCAATGATGTCCATCACGTTAGTTGAGGTGAGAACCCGAGCCAGTTTTTCCGCCATCTCCCTTTCCGGATAAACTACCCGGGAAACCCCGATCTTTTCCAGGATCTTCCCGTGCGTTTCGTTCATGGCCTTGGCCACGACAATGGGGATTCCTAAATCTTTTAAGGCCATAGCAGCCAGCACGCTGGCCTCAATATTTGTTCCCATAGCCACAATGGCTACATCGGAGTTGGCAACCCCGACTTCTCTTAGGGCTTCGATGTCAGTACAGTCTACCACTCTGGCCACGGACACGTAATCGGAAATGTCCTGGACTAATTTCTCGTCTATATCGAGAGCCAAAACCGTATTGCCCAGCTTGGCAAGGCTTAAAGCGAGGCATTTTCCAAATCTTCCCAATCCCAGTACTGCAAAGTGTTTCCTCATTTCAACCTACTATTATTTCCTCCTGTGGATACCCAATACGGGTTTCCTTTCTTTTTAAAATTAAGGCGGTCACAAGAGTAAGAATGCCCACACGACCGCTGAAAACCGTGAAGATGATGAAGAGTTTTCCTTGAGTTGTCAAGGAGGGGGTAATTCCAGTAGAAAGGCCTACCGTGCCGAAACCGGAGGTAACTTCAAAAAGGAGCGCGGGGAAAGCATAAGGCTCAAAAAGGGAAAGCCCAAGGGAGATAAGACATACCAGAAAAAACGAGAGCACAACGATGGAAAAAGCTTTACGAACTAAGTAGGAGGGGATCTGCCGGCCAAAAAGGACGGTCTCTGAGTACCCTCGCACCGTGCTTTTTATGGTGGCCAGAATTACGGCAATGGAGGAAGTTTTCACTCCTCCCCCTGTTCCTCCCGGGGAAGCCCCGATGAACATCAGGATCACGAGGAACATCAGAGTCCCTACGTTCATAGCGTTGATGTTCAGGGTGTTAAAGCCCGCCGTCCTGGGGGTGACCGCCTGGAAGAATGCGGTTAGTGCCTTTTCCCAGAGAGGCAGAGAACCAAGCGTGTGGGGATTATTGTATTCCAGGCCGAAAACCGCCAGGGTTCCCAGGATTAAAAGGACTGCCGTAAAACGAAGCACGATTTTCGCGTGCAGCTCCAAGGGTTCTTTTCTTCCCAAATGTCTGATTAAATTGGCGATTACGGGAAAACCAATGCCTCCTATGATAATCAGGGTGCACACGGTGAGGTTTACCAGTAGATCTCCTCTAAAGTAGGTGAGACTGGAAAATGGTCCCGAAAAGCTGCCCATAATGTCAAAACCAGCGTTGCAGAAGGCGGAAACGGAATGGAACAAAGCAAAGTAAAGGGCTTTATAAACGGGCATGAGAAAAACGAACCGTAAAAAAAGCAGGAGAGCGCCCAAGCCTTCCATGATGGCCACGGTGAAGAAAATATATTTGGCAAGAAGCATAATCCCTTTTAAACTGGAGAGGTTCAGGGTCTCTGCCAGGCGAATCCGGTCGATAAGACCTACTTTTCTCCCCAGGATAATGGGGAAGAAGGTAGCAATGGTCATGTAACCAAGACCGCCAATTTGAATCAAAAGAAGGATCACCATCTGGCCAAATATTGACCAATAGGTACCGGTATCCTTTACTACCAGGCCTGTGACACAGGTGGCAGAAGTTGCTGTGAAGAGGGCATCAATAAATGGGGTAAACTGCCCTTTCTGGGAAGAGATGGGGAGCCAGAGTATAGTAGCTCCCACCGTAATCACCAGCAGGTAGGACAAAACGACAAATTGTATTGGCTTAACCTTTATCAAATCTTTGCCTTCCCTTAACAGAAATGTATTATATTACCAAAAGGGAAAAATTCCACTTTCGTTAACGATTGGAACGTGGTGAGGATGGAAACAGAAGAAAAAGAGGGATACGGTTTTTTTATCCCCCCAAAAAAGAAAGTTAAAAAGGGAAAGAAGCTTATAGTTGAGGAGCAGGTCTTTGAACCTGCAGATACAGTCTGGGACGAGGAGGATATTCCCATCGATGTTGAGGCGGAGTCCTCTTTGCCCGAGAAGGAAGATGAATCACTACCTCTTTGAAAAGTTGGTAAGCGAGGCGCTGGACAGCCTCCCTCCGGAGTTCCAGGAAAAACTCTCTAATGTGTCCGTGGTGATTGAGGATCTCGCTTCATGGGAAGTCCTAAAGGCTCAGAACTTGAAAGATCCCCATGCCCTTCTTGGCCTTTACGTAGGCATTCCTCAAAGCAAGCGTGGAATAGGTTATAGCTTTGTACTCCCCGATCGTATCTTTATCTACAGGAGAGCCATTGAGGCCAGGGCATCAACCCCGGAAACGATCAGAAGCCTCGTACGCAAGGTAGTGCTCCATGAAATCGGCCACCATTTTGGCCTCTCGGAAGAGGAATTGGAGGAAGCAACGAGAGATGATTGATCCTCTGGAAGTGCGAGACCTGAGCAGGACAGAAGATTTCCTGAAAGTCAGGGTCCTCACCGAGAGCCGGACTGAACCCCTGATCTTAGTCCGGGAGGTGGTCCTGATTTCGGGAGGAAATTCTGGAATTGGCCTGGGGATGGTTCACGCACTATTGAAGAGAGGCTTCCGCGTTGCAGTTCTGGATTCCTCGCGGGAGAACCTGATCTCCTTACGGGTCTGCTTTTCCAACCTTCTCGTGCTGAGGTGCAATGTCACGGATTCCGAAGAGCTGAAAACAGCGCTGGACCTAATCGTGAGAAAATGGGGAAGGATTGACGTCTTAGTAAACATCATACCTGACCCTGAGAGCTACACGACCAGTAACCCTTCTTTAGAGAGAACCAGAGAGTGTATGGAGAGGGGCTTTTTCCTCCCTTTAAAAATTCTCTTAGAGGTTCTTCCCCAGATGCAAAAGCAGCAAAAGGGGATCGTGCATAACGTAATTTCCCCTATGGCATTGGTTGGCCTCAAGGGTTCCTTTCCCTATTGCGCTCTAAGCGGAGCTTTAGAAGCCATGAGCCGCTCCCTGGCTATGGACACAAAAAGAGATGGTGTGGATATAAACATCATGCTTAAAAGTGTCCTTCCCTCAAAAAAGAAGGGCAAGGACATGCTTGAAGGGAAAGTGGGAGAAAGCTTGGCCAGGGAAATCCTTACTATAAAACCGGTAATATCTCCAGATTTTGCTACCAGTCTATTCGCTTTTTTTGCCCGAAGGTTTCCCTATTTTTTAGGGAGAATTTCCTCCTGGTTAATCAGGTCAGGACTGATAGAGCCTTAATGTCTGGAATTCCCCTTCTGGGCTTCCGGATGCGATAGGAGCTTCCCGAACTTTTCCGATCCCCCTTCATCCACCACAGCCAGGACTTCGTCCCCTTCTTCAAAAGAGGTTTCTCCTCGGGGAAGGATCAGCTCCCCCTGCCTGATGATTGCAGCAATAACGCAACGCTTGGGAAGTTCAAGTTCCTTAATGGTCTTCCCGATAGCGGCGCTCCCTTTCACAATCCTTTCGCTCACGAGAAAGTAGTTGCCCTGGCGTAGCTTGAGTAAGGTCATCATGTCACCCAGGGCTATGTCCTCCTCAATCACCGAGGCTAATATTTCTGACTCGTTTACCGCAACATCGACATGGAATTTTTCGTCGAAAAGCCAGGCATGACGGGGATCATTAATTCTTGCGATGGTGCGAGGAATATGATAGCGAGAGCGCGCCAGGTAGCATACCAGGAGGTTGACCTCGTCGTCGGGAGTGCTGGCCACTATTACCTGTGCTCGCGAAGCCCCAGCCAGATCAAGGGTGAGCGGATCATCCGCTTTCCCCTCAAAAATTACCTCCGTAGGCAATTCCCGATGAAGCCTGGAAAGCAATTCTTGCCTGTGTTCTATAAGAAGTACCTCATGTTCCTGAGAAAGCAAGATGTGCGCCAGGTGCGCTCCTGTTTTTCCCCCACCGGTAATTATGACAAACATCAGTGACCTGCACCTCCTTCTCCAGGCCGAAAGAGCTTAGCCTGCAAGCATTCGATCCCCTTTAACGTGGCGCTGATATGGAGAACATCCCCTTCCTCTAAAACGGCATCCTGGTCTGGCAAGCGAGCCTGCCCTGCTCTCGTCAGAGCTATTAGAGTACACTCACCTCCGGAAAATAATTCCTTGATTTTCCTTCCCTGCCAATGAAGGGGGGTAATTACCTCGTAAATTTTAATCTCGCCGTTCCCCAAAGAAAAAGCTACTCGCAATCCGGAATTCAGAAGGATCTCTTCCATGCGTTGAACTCCCCAGCTGACAGAGCTGACTACTTGAAGTTCAAATTCTTCAAACAGGGCGCGATATTTGGGATCATAATTGCGCACAACGATATTGGGAACGTGAAAGGCTTCACGTGCAATATGAGCCACCACCACGTTGATGGCATCGGAATTGGTTGCCAGAGCCAAACTATCGGCTTTCTCTATACCGGCCCTAAGGAGGACATCCTGAGAAAGGGCATCTCCTTCTAACATTAAGCCAAGGAAATCAGGGGGCAAATTATCAAAAGCATCGGGGTTTCTGTCGATGATCGTTACGTTATTACTTGATTTGTACAGGCGATAAGCAAGAGCAGCTCCAAACCTGCCACAGCCTACTACGATAATATTCAACTCTTTACCCTCCTTTCCCTTCTAAGTTTAATCCAGTTGATAAGGCACCGAGGTAATCACTATGTCTTTATGAAAGAGCAGGGCCCTGCGGAGCACTGAAGCGGTCTGGGCATGAAGCAGTCTGTTCCAGAAGTGCCGAGGGACAAACTCCGGAACTACCACAGTGATGATTTCATTGGGTTGGCGCCTTTTATCGATTTCATCAATATACTCTAAAAGTGGTTCGATAAACAATCGATATGGTGAATCCAGAATCACGAGCCGATAGCCCATACCCCAAATTTCCCATTTTTGGCGAATCTTCTCAGCTTCCTGGGGATCCAGGGATACATAGACTGCAGTAATGTCATCCGAGAGGGTTTCGGCGTAACGCAAGGCTAAAAGCGTCCCTCGGTGCACACCTCCAATGGGAACGATTACCCTGTGCCTGATGATGGGTGGAGTAGAACCAAAATTTTCCAGGGATAACTTGCGTGCTAAGCCCCTGTAATGACGGTGAATTCCAGAAAATACAAAGACCAGTACGGGGATTATCAGGACTACAAGCCAGGCTCCATCCACAAATTTGGTTGCCGTGAAGATTACCACAACTACTGCAGTGCAGATCGCTCCCAGGCCATTAATAGCCATTTTGGCTTTCCAGTTTTTCTGGCTAAAGAGAATGGAACCGCGCTCTTTTCTTTCTTCTCCTGGTTTGAGGTGCCCGATTTTCCACCAGCGGTGGGCCATGCCCAACTGGGACAAAGTAAAGGAAAGGAATACGCCAATGGCATAAAGAGGGATCAAACGGGTAACGCTGGCCTGGAAGACAATAATCAGGACAGAGGCCAAAATGGCCAGGGAAATTATGCCCCGGGAATATACCAGGCGGCTTCCGCGATAGGTCAACTGGCGGGGAAGAAAACCATCAGAGGCCATAATAGCGCTCAGTCTGGGGAAATCGGCAAAGGAGGTGTTGGCTGCCATAACCAAGATTACAGCAGTAGCTACAATGGTAAACCAGTAAAATACTCCCCTGCCATCAAATGTGGTGCGCGCAATTTGGGAAATAACCGTCTCTGTTTCAGAAGGGACGGCATGAATGGAGGAGGCAAGGAAAGAAATCCCCAGTAGCATGCTACCCAAAATGCAGGCCATGATAATCAGGGTGGCACCAGCATTTTTCGTACGGGGCTCACGGAAAGCAGGAATACCATTTGAAATGGCTTCTACGCCAGTTAAAGCCGAGGTTCCGCTAGAAAATGCGCGCAGGAGCAAGAAAAGGCTCAAGCTCCCGCCTAAATTCATGGTCTCCAAAGATGGAGGAGCGCTCACCTGTCCTAAAGAGCCAGCCAAACTGCGTATCAAACCCGCCCCTATCGTCAAAAACATAGTGATAATGAAGAAATAGGTCGGGAAAGCAAAAACGATACCTGATTCCTTTACGCCTCGCAAATTGACAAGCATAATGAATAATACCAGGCCCACAGAGACCCAAACCCGATAAGGGTAAAGGGATGGGACTGCGGAGATAACCTGAGCTACTCCGGAAGAAACGGACACTGCCACCGTCAAGAGGTAATCCGTTAACAGGGCTGCTCCCGCTACCTGGGCGGGAATTTCTCCGAGATTATCCCTGGAAACGATGTAGGAGCCCCCTCCATTAGGATAAGCGTGGATGGTTTGCTCATAGGACAAGGTCACGATCGCTAAAAGAAACACAATGGTTATGGAAAGGGGGAAGACGAATTGATAAGCTGCGGCGCCCAGGACAGCCAGGATAACCAGCATTTCCTGGGTAGCATAAGCTACAGACGATAGGGCATCCGAGGAAAAAACAGCCAGACCAAGGAACTTGCCTATTGTCTGGTGTGGGGCATCAGAGGTGGGTAAAGGTCTTCCAATTAGCCATGTTCGCCAGGAGCGTTTGGGCTGGTACTTAGTTTTTCTTTTAAGAACCGCACTTCCAAATCCGTCCTTATTATCCATATTTCTTCTATTGAATGTTGCTTCCTGGAATCTTTAACATTTACTATTTATAACTGCCTTACCAGGTTCTTGAGGTAAAAACCCGTGCTCAAAGACCGTAGGCACCTAAGAAATTCGATCAAAATTGGCCAGGAAGTAAGCTAATATCAAACTCTCCTCCTCTCTACAGACAAGGTATTATATCGCTACCTCTAAAAAAGGAAAGAAAATTTCAAAGCAAAAGGACCTGGAGTAAAACCTTGAGGCGGGGTTTCCTCCCTCGATTTATTGTCTAAAAGGTGCGGAGTTCGCGGAGAATAAGGCCTATTTAAAGTGAGCGCTCATGTAGTTAAGGATTTTCCGGGCTCCTTGGAGCATCAGATCCAGGGGAAAGGAGGGTGCAACTTTTTCCAGCTGTGCTACAAGCTCCGGAGTGCAGGGAAGGTGAATGAATCCCCCTTTAAAATCCCTCCAGTTTCGAGAGTAGTGAGCCAGAAGGTAAAAAATTTGGTTACATACATAAGTTCCCGCAGTGTTGGAAATCTCGCAGGGTATCCCCTCTTCCCTTAAAACTTGCTGGAGCTCTTTCAGGGGAAGACCTGAAAAGTAAGCGAGCGGACCCTCAGCCACAATAGGGGTTTCCTCCGGCTTCCATCCCTCATTGTCCGGAATAGAAAAGTCCAGGAGATTGATGGCTACTCTTTCTAAGGAAATTGCCGGCCGGTTATAAGCCAGACCAAAGGAAAGGACGAGCTGGGGTTTAAATTCTTCCAGAGCGTCCTTGAGCTCCTCCCCTACCCTTTTTCCCTTCACCGGAAGCACCCGGGTATAAATTTTGAGGCCTGGATCTGAGGAAGCTAACTCTTCAACAAGAAGTTGGGAGGGGTTTACAGAATATCCCCCGAAGGGCTCGAAACCAGTAAGCAAAATTCTCACAGAGCGCTTCTCCTTGCGCCTAAAAAGAGAGGGCGGGTATGAAAGTGGAAAGCAAGGTCAAAACGCCGAAGATCAAAAAAAGAGCCGCCGCCACATAGCTGAGAGTGCGCACAGGAATGACCTTGCCCAAACGATTCCCCAAAAAAACCGCCACTCCATCTACCAGAATCATAGCCAATGAGGCTCCGAGCCAAACTATGAAGGGACTCTTGTATTCTGCTGAAAGGGCCATTGTTATAAGCTGGGTCTTATCTCCTAACTCGCTCAGAAAAAAGGTGAGAAAGGTGGCCCAGAATGGTGAGAGCTTGTTCTTTACCTTCTCCTCACCCTTTTTGCCCCGTTCCCAGAGGGTGTAGACCCCAAAAAAGAGAAAAAGACACCCTGCGATGATCTTCAGGGCCAGTTCAGGGAGGAGAGCAAGCAGGTAGTTCCCCAGAATAACAGCCAGCCCCATAAGGATCAGGATAGCCAGGACGATACCCCCCAGGACGGGTTGCCATCTATACCTGCAGGCCAGGGCCACGGCGAGGAATTGTGTCTTGTCCCCCAGCTCGGCCACCATGATCAACCCCAATACCAGAAAAAAGACCTTCAAGGTTTTTTGATCTCCTTAGCATAGAGGAGAAAAAAGGCCGTCTGCGCTCTGGTGGCAGGTAGTGCAGGATCAAAAAGGAGCGCCCCTGAACTATCGGTTCTGACGATCTGGGGTACATCCAGGGGGATGAGGCCGTTTCCGGAAGCTGTTTCTATATATCTATAGTACCAGTCTTCAGGAGAGCAGTCGGAAAAAGTAGGGCTTGAAGGTAGGATAATAACCCAGCCAAGAGAGCGGACGAGAACGGTAATCATTTCTGCTTTGGTAATTTCCCCATCCGGCTTGAAGGCACCATCAGGATAACCTTCGATCAATCCCGCCTTCACTGCCGCTTCCACATATCCAAAGGCCCAGTGTTCCGGAGGGACATCGGGAAAGGTGGCTCTCTCGGGTTTAATCGGGGAAAGGCCAAACGAAAGAAGGACCATTTTGGCAAATTCCGCCCTGGAGACCGGGTTACCAGGACGAAAGGCTCCATCAGGGTACCCGGAGATCACACCCGCTTCCGTTAATGCGGATATTTCCTGAAATGCCCAATAGTCCAGGGGTACATCGGGAAAGGCAAGCTCGATTTTCTGAATGGTGAAGTCCCCATCGGAAACATCCCAAACGCTTTCCCCCCACTCTGGAGACCAGATTACTCTGATTCTCCCGTGATCGCTCTTTACCGGGGGGACTAGCCAGACGTAGGCTCCTTTCTCTCCGCCTTTTGAAGCCGGGTTGGGAAAGTAAGCGATGTCCGTCCAGGTCTTCCCTGAATCCAGCGAGTACTGAAGACCTATATTCCCTCCAGTAGCGGAAGTAGTCCATTGAATTTCAAAAACTTTCAAAGCAGCGAGGGTTTCACCTCCATTGGGCTGGATCAAGGTCACGGAAAGAGGTTCCTCCGTGGGAAATACCACCGGCACCGAGATCACCAGGACTCCCAGAAGCACGGAGGTCAGGAAATTTCTAAAAGCCACGAGTTTCATTGAGCATTACCTTCCCTTCGAAGCATCAATGGGGATTATACAATCCAGTCAGGGAATGTGGAACCCCGTCCCTTTAATAATTTAATTAAGGGAAATTGTGCCACATCTGCTTTAAGAAGGGTAAAATACCTTCAGCTTCAAAGTTGACTATGCGGGATTCGGATATACAAACGGTCACCGGAAGAATAGGGGGCATTCCTTTGCTCCTTCAAGGAAGAGCAGCCACAATACTGGTCTGGCTGATAGGCTTTTACTTTCCCAAGGCCAGAGCCATAACGCATCCCTTATTTTTCGATTATCCAGAGGATAAAAGGGCAAAGGATATCTGGGACGAATACTTTTACGGGCCGGAATACCTCGTAGCGCCGAGCTGGAGGACAGGGAAAAGGGAAATCTGTCTTTCGGAAGGAAACTGGGTGGATTTCTGGAATTGCTCAAAGGTACATCCGGGACGATTAGTATGGTATACGGGGCAGAATTAGATCCCTACCCATGGTTGAAAGGCTGGAGGATGTTCCATGAGCTCTGAAAAAGGCAATTATTACCGAGGGGTTTCTGCTATCCTCCTCGCTGCCTTGCTCTGGTCCACTCTGGGGGTGATGGGAAAACTTTTCCTGAAGGAGGGCATCGACATTATTGCGGGAGTCTCTCTGCGCCCTCTGTTCGCTTTCCTTGTCCTGCTCCTCGCCCGTCCCATTTTCCCCAAAAGGAGAGAAATTACTCCAGAAAATAAGTGGCGCAAAATTTCCTTCTTTGTCCTTTTTGGCTTCGTGGGGGTTACTATTTTTTACGTCCTTTATTTCTTGGCGGTGAAGATCACTTCTATCTCCCTGGCTGTGATTCTGCTTTACACTGCTCCTATCTGGGTGCTCGTTTTCTCCCTGCTCTCCCGCTGGGAAAAGTTTCGCCTGGAAAAGGGCGCGGGCATTATCCTTTCCCTTCTGGGAGTTAGTCTCATCGCCCAGTCCTCTTTAGGGGAGTTCTCCCTCTGGGGGTTTCTTGCGGGCCTGGGCTCTGCTCTGACCTACGCCCTGTTCACATATTTTGGCAAAGTGGCCCTGGGAAAATACGACCTGGGTACCGTCCTGGTATGGGCTTTTGGTTTTGGTGCCCTGGGATTTTTGCCTTTCTGGCTGGTTAAACCTGAACTTCTAATTCAGGTTCTCAACCATCCCAAAGCGCTTCTCATTTCTTTCCTGATGGGTCTGGGTCCCACGGCGATATCCTATGGCGCTTACCTCTGGGCCCTGAATCATGTTCCTCCCACAGTTGCTGCTTTAACCTGCACTCTGGAGCCTGTCCTGGGAAATATCTGGGGGGTGCTCTTTTTTTCGGAAAGTTTTACCCTTCTCAATGCCCTGGGAGGGCTTTTGGTTCTATCTGCGGTAATAATTGCCTCAATAGGGGGCGGTGGGAATCGCCTTCTTAAAGTTTCCGAAAGGAAAACTATCTGAGATGCTCTTCCAGGGAGGGTTCTCGCTCCTCATGAGTATCCTCTTTGAGTTATCCATTCCAGGTAGATGGGTCTTGACGGGTTCTACCCTCGTGCAAAAGAAATTTTTAAAGGTCCCGCCCTCGTGTTTCCATTTGTCAGAATTTAAGGGAAAATGATTTTAGCCTGAAGGATGGAAACAATGGAAATTGAACGGAAATTTGTGGTTAAGGGGTTATCACTCTCCAAGCTTGAGGGATTAATATTCTCTCAAATAGAGCAATACTACCTGAGAAACTGCAGAGGGGTGCGCCTGCGCAAGGAGAATGACAGGTTCACTTTAACGATAAAAGGAGAGGGCCTCCAGGAAAGAGTGGAGGTGGAAAAAGAGATCATGGAATCCGAATTCCAGGAACTTTTAAGCCTCTGCGATCGTGGTCTCAAAAAAAGGCGCTATTTTGCAGGAAGGTGGGAAATAGACGTCTTCGAGGGAAGTCTGGAGGGCCTGATTCTTGCAGAAATTGAGCTGGAGTACAAAGAGGAACCCCCGCCTGAATTTCCTTTTCCAGAAGCGAGGCTCGTTGAGGTTACGGATAACCCCGCTTTCCTCAACCAGAATTTGGCCCTGGGAAGAATTCCTCCCCTGAAGCCCTGAGGGGCAGTTTCACAGTGACCGTTGTTCCCTTTCCAACCTCACTTTGAAGGCTCAGCGTTCCTTCATGGGCTTCCACTATCTTGCGGGAAACATAGAGGCCCAGGCCAGTTCCTGGAAGGGCTCGTTTGGATGATTCCCTGGTCCGGAAGAAGGGCTCAAATATTGAGTCCATCTCTTCAGGGGGAATTCCTATCCCTTCGTCCTGGACCTGGAAGATTACTTCTTTGCCAGACTGAAAAAGCCGGACGAAAATTCTGGAGCTATGCCTGGAGTATTTCAAAGCATTGGAAAGCAAGTTGCTCACTACCCTGCTAATAGCTTCCCGGTCCAGACTTAAGACGGGGACATCACCGATCTCAAAAGAAGCACGCACATTCAGGGATTGGGCATAGGATTCTAAATCCTCCCAACATTCCTTGACTATTGTGGGAAGATCAGAGGGAAAAAGGGATAAGGGGTATTTCGCCTCCCTTATCCTCAAGGTGTCCACGAGGTTATCCACAAGCCTCTTTAACCTCTTCAAGTTACGCTCCATGGGAGTGCTCCATCTTGAAAATACCCGGGGTATTTCCTCAAGAGAGGAGTTCTGAAGCACTTCAAAGGCCGAAAACAGAAAAGTAAGGGGGGATTTGAGCTCGTGAGAGATACTATAAAGCAAATCCATTCTGGCGTTCTCCAGACTTTCCTCCAGTAGCTTCCTTTCCGTGATTTCTCTGGAAATTCCCAGGATTCCGATAGGTTTGCCTCTTCCGTTCCTCATTGGGGTCTTGATCGTGTCGTAGACCCTCGTTTTTCCACCCCAGGTCAGGCTTTCTTCCAGCCTCATAGGGCCATCGCTTTTGATGAGCTCCCTGTCCGTCAAGATAATGCGCTCTGCGAAATTGGGGTCGAAGAGATCCCTGGCGGTTTTTCCCAGTATTTCCGACTCCGGCAAGTTTAAGGCGTTCACGAAAGCCTGGTTCACCATCTGGTAGCGCCCTTTGAGGTCCTTTACGTAGATAGGGTCGGGGCAGCTTTCAAAGAGAAGGGCAAGACTCTGCTTGAGCTCCTTCTCGGTTTCTTCAAAACGTAAGCGAAGGATTAAAGCGGAAAGGGTCTGAGAGACAAGAAAGAGGAGCTCCAGGTGCTCTTCGTTGAGCGCTACTTCCTTCTCGTAGCTCTGAACCGCCAGAACACCGTAGGCTTTACCTTTGACCATTAAAGGCACACCCATCCAGCTTTCCGGCGGGGTTCCCAGGACTTCCACCTCTCCCCTTTCCACCATTTTCAGGAAATCATTTTTGGTTTCAAGAAGCAGTGGCTTTCGAGAGTTCAAAACCCACTCTGTCAGGCCTTTTGCCTTTTTCCGGGATCCTCTTTTAGACTTCTTGAAATCATCCACGTAGTAAGGGAAGACAATTCGATCCCGTTCCTGGTCAAAGAAAGCTACATAAAAATTTCTTGCCGGTACAAGATCGTTCAATACGGCATGAAGGGTCCTGAAGAAACCCTGGAGGCTTCTTGCGGTAAGCGCTTGGGTAGCAATCCGGAGATAAGCTTCCCGCACCCTTTTGCTCCTTTCAGCGCCTCCCTCGCCAGCTATGAAAATTACTTCCTTTTCCCCGTTTGGGTAATAAAGCGTTTGCTTTCTGAGCTCCAAGGGGAGCTCTTTCCTTCCATTTTTAAGAAAATAAATCAGGGCCCTTTCCTCCTCTTCCGGCTTACTGAAAAAGGCCTGAGCGTGTTCAGATGATCGGGGAGAAACCAAACTTTGAACGTTTATTTGAGCCTGCTCTTCCTGTTTCAGGGAGAAGATCCCATAAAATGACCGGTTGGCCCACTTTAAGGAACCATCCGGGTTGAGAGCAAAAATAGGTACTTCTCCAAGATTGTTTGCATCCTGGGATTTATTGTTTTCCTCTTCCCTACCCTTTTTTGCCATTTTCTCCTCAGGAGAATGAATAAATAGTAACTAAATTGGGGAGGATTTTTGCCTAATGTTCTTTGCCCTGTAGTAAGCCCGTCTACCCCCGTTAACTTATATATTGTAAACAAATGAGAAAAAATTTAAAGGAGGCCCTTTGGGCCTCCTTTCCTTTTTGAACCTGATTTCCTGCTTACGAATTACGGATCTTCTTTTCTCTATTTCCTTTTTCTTCTTTTCTTTATACATCCTGAATATTTGCTTTAAGGCTTTCTACGATCCTGCTCAACTCCACGATTACCTCGGAAAGATTCTCCAGCTTGCTTTCCACTCGAAATAAAAGATAGGCGGAAACCACAATCGGGAATCCGAAGTTTGCCACCAGACGCAAGAAATCCTCCAAAATTCTCACCTCCCCCCTTCTTCCTGGATGTAATTTACAAGCCGCATGAACAAAATCGCGGCTTCACCTCGAGTAAGCGGCTTTTCCGGATGAAAGGTTCCGTCTGGATACCCCTTTATCAGTCCCATCTTGGCTAATCGCACCAGAGCATCTTTCACTTCCCCGGAGGAGACATCCCAAAAAGGCAGGTTAAGTGAAAAGAACTTCCTCAATCCTTTAACTATAGCCAGTGAAGCGTTTTCCAGAAACTTTGGATTTAAGAGGAGCCGAGCTTCCTCCGGGTCGGATATGAAAAGAAGTTCAATTACCACCGCCGGACCGGGAAACTCGCGTAAAATTCCCATTCCTCCCTTCCATCCGGGATCCGAGGGAGGAAACCATTGATCGTCTGATTTTATCCCCCTCATCTTTAAGGGAAGCTCGGACAGGAAACCCTGGAGGGAAAGGGCAAGCTCCTTCCCGCCTTCGCTTCCTGTCCGGTACCAGATCTCGCAACCTCTCGCTCCTTGAGGACCGGCATTCAAATGAAGGCTGAGGAGAACCTGACACTCGTTTTCCTGAGCCTCCCTGGCTCTCTGGGAGGATAAAAGCTCGCGATCTGGAAAGAAGACCTGGAAATCAGGCACCAGTTTTTCCTTGATTAGTTCTCTTAAGACGGACACGGCCTGGGCCTCGGAAAGTAAGAGTTCCAGGTTCACTGCACCGGGGTCTCCATCTCTGCCATGCCCCGCATCAATCGCAATCTTCAAGATCTCCTCCTTTCTCTGTCAGGGGCGGGGTACTCCCCCGCCCCGAATCAAGGTTATGGCACTAAGTCCTGGACGTTGCGATTCACGATCTGAGCATCAACGATGCCCATCAATCTGCCGCCGGGAGCCTGGAAGACGTCCCGGGTGATGATGTTGGTCATCACCTGGGTAACCTCCTCCTGAGTCACGTTATCGCGAGGGTTGTTGATCGTGATGATGAAATTTCTGGAGGGGTCCTCCGTTGAGAAAATCATCCTCAGGGTCTGTCGAACGGAATCCGCCAATTAAATCACCTCCTTCCATCAAATTTTCACTGAGCTACTTACATCGAGAGGAGTTCGGAGCGATCGACCTTTTCCACGGAATAAAGCGGAAGTTCCATCAGTCCCGCCAGGTCCTGGGCGGTTGCGTAAAGGTTGTCAAGGGTGGCGTCGGGGCGGACGTTGTTAAAGCTAACGGTTCTCAGGATAGGCCTTCCGGTCTGCTCGTTAGTGCCCGCATTTAGCCTCAGGGTAAGCCTGGAAGGATATGGGTTAGCATTAATCGGCATCTTTTCACCTCCTTTCCTGGAAGCGGCGGAGAAACAAAAACAGCGGCATCAGGTTTCTCCGCCGCTGTCCCTAAAATGCAATTGCAATTGCATTTTTAGCATATAAAGAAGGGGATGTCAAGGGGTTTTCGAAAAAATTTTTCCAGGCTTTTCCAGGCCCTTGTATAATTAGTATATAATATATTCGCATATATTATTGACTTTTTGGAAATATTCTGTATAATATTAAAAGAGAGGAGTTGAGGAAGTGGCACTGGCGCGGGATAAAATTCGGGAGATCAGGTTAAGCAAAGGTCTTTCGCAGGGTCAGCTGGCGCACCTTCTGGGATATACGCCCTCCACTGTCTCCCGCATCGAACAAGGGGCACTGAAGCCCTCCTTAAAGTTCCTCCAGAAGTTCGCTGAGGCCTTTGGGCTCTCCCTCTCATACCTGATCGACCCTGCTGAACCAATTTACCTTGATGACAAAGAGGAAGTTGATCTCAACAGGCTTGAGCCGGGGTTGAGGGACCTTGCTCTTGATAGTGAACTCAGGCGCCTGTTCGGTGTCCAGGACGAGGATATCAAGCGCCTGGCAACCGTCAGGTTCAGGGCGGGAGCCGTAGACAAGCAGGGCTATCTTAGTTTGCTCCTTTTTCTGCGCAATTTAGACCGAAGGTAAATGGGTGCCCTGGAACAGGTTATTCTTGACACTTTAGCTCAAGCCGGGATTTACGGGCCGCCAGTAAACATAGAAAAGGTTTTGAAGGTCCTGGGCCTAGATGACATATTTATCGATTATTCCAAACCCCCAATGGGGGGAACTTCGCTTTTCTTCGACGACCTTAAAAGGAAGTGGCGGATTCGGCTTTTACCTTCTCTTCCCCCTGAAAGGCGGACTTTTGATCTGGCTCATGAGTGCGTGGAGTACCTGGCCCTGAGGGAGGAATTCAAGGGCCCTCACTATCAGATCAATGAGGGCGCGGCTGAACTGCTTATACCGAGGAAATGGGCGGAAGAATGCATCCGAAAGAACGGGCTGGACCTTTTTGCCTTAAAGCGCTTGTTTTCTACAGCTTCATTTGATACCTGCGCATTGAGGCTTCTGCGCCTTTCGCCCTGGCCCTGTACCCTCGTTGTTGTCACGGAAAATGAAAAGCGGGTGATGGGGAGGAAGAAAAAGACTGGCCTTTCTCCTGATGAGGAGGTTTTCGTGAACAGGGCTTTCCGGACGCTGACCCCGCTTCTTACATCCAAGGGCAGAAAGTTGCTCAGGTCTTTTCCCATTCCTGACGAGAAAAGGCTTAAGATTAAAAAGGCTTATATTTATGTCTGGGATCGCATTTAGGAGGGGATTCTGGAGTACCTTACCGCACAACAATTAGCGATTCGCTGGAATGCTCCCTTGAGGGCCGTTTACGGCATCGCTCTGGGTAAACACCGCTTTTCCTCCCTTACCGGTCCCTTAAATATTTACCAAAGGGACAAACGAACAATGTTTTCCCTGGAGGAGGTCATGGAATGGGAAAAGAAATTGGCCCGGTCAAAGATTCCCCTGGAACTCATAATCAACGAATTCAAATAAAAAACAGGGGCTGCCTGGCGGCAACCCCTGCCATGGGGGAGGTGGGAAGACAGGCTATTGGCAATAACCTTGCATTCTTTATAGAGGAGAAAAATGATGGTTGTCAAGAGGGAAGTAAAATTTTTTTAAAAATTTTAACTTCCTGGCTGGAGCTTGAATAAAAGGATGGAAGCAAGAATTTTGAAATTAACCCCCTCTCTGGTTGATATTTTTGAGTCCTGCCCCAGAAGGTACTGGTATATTTATGAGCCGGATTCTCCTCATGTGGAAAAAAAGGTCTCCTGGCAGCTTTCTTTCGGCAACTCTCTCCACGATGCCTTAAAGGAAATTTACAATCAGGGCGGACCTCCCCGAGTTTCCCTGGCTTCCCTTCCCGGGATTCTGGAAAAGGTATGGCGCAACGAAGGATATCCCGATGGGGAGCTTGAAAAGGAGAAGAAAACTTTGGGCCTAGAAATTTTAGAAAGGTACCTGGAAGAGAACCGTTTTCGCTCAGTTTGGACCATTGAGCTGGAAAAACAATTTACGGCAACCATGGAAGGCGTTACCCTTTCTGCCCGGGTGGACCGTTTGGATTTGCTCAAGCCTGGACTTTTGATCGTGGACTACAAAACTGGACAGGGGACCTTGAGCGAAAACCAACTTTACATTTCCTACCTCGTGGTGAGAGCTAACTATCGTTCAAATCAGGACAGGCCGATACGTTTTCTGCTTTTGAACCTGGAGCGTCAGGAAGAACGGCTGATCGATGTTGAGGAGGAAAAGGCTCTTTCTCAAATTTATTACTACCGTGAGATCAAGGATCAAATTATAAGAAGGGAATTTCCGCCCAATCCTTCTCTTCCAACCTGTAGATATTGCGAGGCAGTAAAAATCTGCCCTTATGCGCGACAATGGGAAAGGGAGTGAATAAAGCTATGAAGGAAATTTTTGTAGATCTAAACGCAGACGTAGGGGAGAGTTTTGGCGTCTATCGCCTGGGGCACGACGAGGAACTCTTTCCTTACCTATCTTCTGTGAATATCGCCTGTGGTCTGCACGCTGGAGATCCCCTCGTTATGGAGAAAACAGTAAAAAGAGCTCTGGAATTTAATCTGGCTATCGGAGCGCACCCCGGCTACCCTGATTTACAGGGGTTTGGCAGAAGAAAGCTCGCTCTGTCCCCTCGGGAAGTAAAAAGCTTCCTGATATATCAAGTGGGGGCACTCATGGGATTCCTTAAAGTGCAAAAAGGGAAACTCTCCCATATAAAACCTCATGGGGCTCTTTACAACGAGGCCGCGGTTAACCCGGAGCTGGCTCTGGCGATTGCTCAGGTTGTGCAGGAAATCGATCCGGGCCTTATCCTTCTTGCTCGTTCTGGTTCAGAAATGGTAAAGCAAGCCCGACTTATCGGCACCAGGGTTGTCGAGGAAGCCTTCGCCGACCGCAACTACCAGGAAAACGGCGACCTAGTCCCAAGGAGTCATCCCCAGGCTTTAATTTCCGACCCCGTAGAAGCTTCAGAGAGGGCGCTCATCATGGTTCAAGAGCAAAAAGTTCAAGCTTTGGATGGGACCTGGATCCCGCTCTCCTTCAGGAGCCTGTGCCTCCACGGGGATAATCCCCATGCCCTGGATTTAGCGCGCTCCATCCGTCGGCTCTTCCAGGAAAACGGAATCAGGGTTGTCCCTTTAAACAGGACGGCGGAATGAATTTAGAGTATCCCAGGTACCTCAAGGCGGGAGAGGATGGTTTAGTGGTGGAGTTTGGGGACTCCATCGACCCTGAGATCAACTTTTGGGTTCTGAAATTAGAAGAAATTTTAGAGGAGTCCCAGATATTGGGGATAGAGGAGCTAATCCCCACCTATCGTTCCCTATTCGTCTCTTATAATCCTTTAATCCTCTCTTTCTGGGAATTACAAGAAAAGATAAAAGAACTCATTCCCTTTCTCCACGGTGGGAGGGTGAGGGCGCACAAATTGGTGAGGATCCCGGTAGCTTATGGCGGTGAGTATGGACCGGATCTTGAGGAGGTAGCAAAAATGCACGGGTTGACTGAAAAAGAGGTCATCGATATTCACACAAGAAAGGAGTACCTGGTCTATATGCTGGGCTTCACCCCGGGCTTCCCCTATATGGGAGTGGTTCCAACAGAGATCGCCACCCCTCGCCTGGAAAACCCACGCGTCAAAGTCCCCAGGGGTTCTGTGGGAATTGCCGAATCCCAAACCGGGATTTACCCCCTGGAAAGCCCGGGGGGCTGGAGGATCATCGGGCGCACTCCCATAGAAATCTTCAACCCTATAAGAAAGCCCCCGTTTTTACTCTCCCCTGGTGATCGTGTGCGCTTCTTTGCTATTTCCCTTGATCAGTTCGAGGAATTCACACTATCAGGCTTTTTACCAGAGTTCGAGCAAAGGTAAAAGGAGAATGAAGACCCCTTTCCTTAAGGTGATTCACCCTGGGGCTATGACCCTGGTTCAGGATCTTGGCAGACCGGGATATCTGAAATATGGTCTTCCCCCTTCTGGATGCGCGGATGAAATCTCATTTCGGGCGGGAAACGCCCTTGTAGGAAACCAGGCGGGGTGTGCGGGACTGGAGATGACAGTTCAGGGAGGGAAATTCCAATTATTGGCCGACACCTTACTGGCCATTACGGGAGCTGACATGAAACCCAGAATTAACGGTCATCCCTGCCCTATGTGGCAATCTTTCCTCACAAGAGCAGGGGATATCCTGGAATTCTCTTTCGCTCGTTCGGGTTGCCGCTCCTATCTATCCGTAAGTGGAGGTATCGAGGTGTCCTTCATCATGGGAAGCAGAGCCACGTACCTCACAGCGAGCATTGGGGGCCTAGAAGGGCGCCCTTTACAGCCAGGGGATATCCTTTGCCGGGAAAGTGGCGGAGAAGAAGAAGGAAAGTGCTTCCCACCTCGGTTTATCCCGGAGTTCAAAGAAACCCAGGAGTTGCGAGTGGTCTTAGGACCCCAGGACGACCACTTCACCGAATCCGGATTGAAAACCTTCCTCTCTGAAGAATACACCGTGACCCCTCAATCAAATCGCATGGGCTACCGCCTTCAAGGGCCTCCCATAGAAACTGTAAAGAAGGGGTTCATCTCCGATGCCATTGCTTTAGGTGCTGTGCAGGTAAGTGGCGAGGGGCAACCAATAGTCCTTCTCTGGGATCGGCAGACTACTGGAGGTTATCCCAAAATTGGGGTTGTGGTCAAACCCGATATTTGGAAGCTGGCACAGGCAAAACCAGGGGATAAACTCAGGTTCAGGAAAGTGGAATTAGAGGAAGCGCGTTCCCTTTACCGAAATTACGTCCACTTTCTCCTTATCCTGGAAAACTTAGTAAAATAGAATCAAAAATAGAAAAGGAGGCAAGAAGGGTGGTGTTAAAGGTCTTAAATTTTTTCCTCGCGCTTTCCCTGGTGTTTGCCTCCCCTGTAGGTAATTTCAGTAAATTTCAGGATCTCCCCCAGGAGCACTGGGCTTATGAAGTGATTGAGAATCTCACTTCCCTGGGAATTATTGCCGGTTACCCCGATAAAACCTTTCATCCAGAAGGCTCGGTAACCCGCGCTGAATTCGCCAAAATAATCACCTTAAGCTTCAAGATACCCGTTCCCTCGAATTCAGGTTCCCGGTTTCCCGACGTGGGAGCATTTCACTGGGGAGCTCCTTTTGTGGAAGCCTGTGCCCTTGAAGGGATAATTGAAGGATATCCGGATGGAAATTTCTACCCGGAAAAGCCGGTTTCTAAGGAAGAGGTTCTGACCATTCTTATTAGGCGCATATTGCCCGATCAAGAACTATTGCCTGAATCCGTAACATTTCCAGACGTAGAGCCTGAACGCTGGTCCTCTCCTTATATTGAGGCTGCTTTAACCCTGGGCCTTTTTACAAGAGACGACCCCCTTTTTACTGAAAAGGGCCTTTTCCATCCTGATGTTTCCTGTACTCGAACTCAGGCCTGTTACCTGGTTTTTCGGGCCAGATTTTTGGGGGCCTCTCTGTATTTAGGTGCTCCTTCCACATATGAGGTGAACTATACCGTACACCTGGTCAACAGGGGGGCAGGTCGCTCTGGAGAGCTGGATTTCACCCTTGCTCTGTTCCCGGATGTCTTGCCCTTTCAGAAGGTGGAAAGCCTTGCCCTCACCCCGCTACCAGAGGACTACGAGGAAGATGACCACGGGAATCAGTATGCTTTATTCCGCTTAGATGGGATCAATCCAGGAGAATCGGTCTCATTGAGTATGGTCGCAGAAGTAGAGGTTTTCCCCTTTACCTATTTTCCTGATCCCGAAATAAACAACCTCACATACCTCAAAAGCACTCCGGGATACGAGTGCTACACCTCCTCCGAGCCTTATGAGGAATCAGGAAGTCCTGAAATCCAGGAAAAATCAGAAGAGTTTCCCTCGGGGAACAGTCATTTTGATGCCGCCCTTGAAGTTTACGATTTCGTGCGCAGCTATCTTGAATACTCGGGATACAATCCTCAAAGTTCCGGCGCGCTCGAAGCATTGTTTTCGGGGAAAGGTGATTGCACGGAATTCGCAGATCTTTTCGTGGCTCTGGCGCGCGCTAAAGGGATACCTTCTCGTTTCGTAGAGGGCTTTACTTACAATCCCGGGTCTCAAGGAAGAGGAGACCTAACTCACGATTGGGCTGAGATTATGTTACCTGGGGAAATCTGGTTACCGGTTGATCCTACCTATGGGCGTTTTGGAGAAAACTACTTCTGCTCTTCTGATAATAAGCACATTATCCTCACCAGGGGCAGGAATCTGGATCTACTGGGTGGTTACCATTACTACTATTACACTTACAGCACCGGAGGAGGTCTGGCGGAAATCAATTCCTGGGATGAGATCTCCATTATCCCCTTAGAGTAAGCTTTAATTTGACAGGGAATGATAGTAAAACTTAAGCTATACAAGAGAAATGCTAAACAGCAAGAGGGTGGTTAAAAAATGTTCTTGAATCAAGTGCTGGCACAGACTGCCACTTATCAGGTGGTAGTGCTGGAGCCTTTACCTGCGTCAAATATGCTGGATTTAATCCCAGCAATTATTATTAGCGTTCTTTCTGTGATTTTCCTTTTTCTGAGCATCAGGCTCTCCCGGGTAAGAACTGACGGCATTGGCTCCACATACCTTTTAATGGGAGTTTTTCTCTTTCTCGCTTGCGTTTTTCAGGTAATTTTCCTGTTTTTAAGAAGCGAGTGGCTTTACACCTTTATATTCGCTCAGGAGGTTTTCCTCCTTTTGGCTTTAATTACCCTGATCGTCTCGGCCCTGAGCCTGAGCAAGAGGGCACCGCAGCCCCCACCTGCCCCAATGCCACCAGTCAAGGGAAAACCGGTTTCCCCACTCAAAGAGGAGCCTGCGCCCGAAGAAGGAGAGAAGAAAGAAAGCGCTCAGGAACCTGAAAGGAGCCCTGAGGGCCAATAGTTTCGGTGGCCAAAGAAACTCCCCGCAGGACAAACGTCTGGCGTAGCATTTTCCTCGCTGTAGGCTTTTCTGCCCTGGCGATCAGTCTACTTTTGTATTTTACCCACACCAATCTAAGCAGCCTTTTCTCCCTGGTAAACCTGTGGTATTTTCTCGGCGCTCTGGCATTAATCCTCTTGAACTGGGTTCTTGAGGCCGAGAGGCTCTGCGCCATCTCCAACCTTCTGGGGTACAAGTTGCTTTTTAGCAAAGCCTTTCAGATCGTACTCGTCGGCTCATTCTTCGCCAACATTACTCCTTTTGATACGGGAGGAGAACCCTTTCAGCTTTATCTCCTAGCAAAGAACGGGATAGGTGCGGGAAAGTCAGCGGCCATTATCATGATCAAGGGAATCATGAGCGCTCTGGCCCGGATAACCCTGGGAATTGGTATTCCTCTCTGGCTCCTTTTAATTAAAAGGGCCTGGCAACTGCCCATCGGGTTGAATACAGCCTTAAACATCGGGATAATCATCTATGGGGTGGCTACGGTTTTCATGCTTCTCGTCTCCTGGAAGCCCCAGTTACTCAATCATTTGATCCAGTGGCTCTTTTCCCGAAAATTAATTCAGAGAATCTTTTCCAGGGAGAGATTAGAGGCCTTGGGGTCGAAAATCACGCGCGGCGTGAACGAGTTTCGGGAATCGATGCACAGTCTCGCCCAGGCAGACAAAAAGACCATCCTTCTTATCGCCATCTACAGCCTGCTTCTGTGGGTCATCGTGCTCACAGTCCCGGCACTGCTCTTGTGGGGGTTAGGAGTTTACTCCCCCCTCTCCCAAATCCTGGCTGTGGGAATAGTCTTTTACCTGGCTTCCGCTTATGCTCCTACCCCTGGCTCCTCAGGGGTAGCCGAGGCAGGATTCGCCACGATCTTCTACACCGCCCAGCTCGTCCCCTACCCTCTTCTGGGAGTTTTTGTGACCCTCTGGAGGCTACTCACCTACTACATGAGCTTTCTTATTGGCGGGCTGGTGAGCCTTTTCTCCTTTTCCAAAAAGAAGCGTTAAAAGGATCGGAGGCGCCTTACTACGTCTTCCACCGTCTCTTTGGGAGTGGAGGCACCTGATACTACTCCCACCGCTCTAATTCCTTGAAACCACCCGGCTTCGAGCTCTTCAGCCCTCTCTACATGCCAGGTTCTTTTTCCGTTTTCTTGGGCAATTAAGGCCAGGCGCCTGGTATTGGCGGAGTTCTTCCCTCCCACCACAACTACCCCTTCCACTTCTGGGAGCAATTTCCGCAAAGCTCCCTGCCTTTCCTTGGTCGCGGAACAGATAGTGTTAAAAACTCTTAATTCCCTGGCTCCCTGGACTATTAGTTTATGCGCCAGATCTGCCAGCGCGTTATTGTCTTGAGTGCTCTGGGAAAATAAAGCTACTTTCTTTGAAAGAGGGAGATTTGGGAGTTCTCCCGGGGAAACCAGCCTGGCTTTAGGCACAAAGGAAAGCAAACTTTCCACTTCCGAGTGCCCCGGGTCTCCCAAAAGAAGGACCTCATATCCCTCATCCAGAATGCGCAGCATAAGCTCTCGAGTTCTTTCAAGCTCAGGGCAGGTGAGGTCCAGAATTTTTATTCCTCTTTTTAACGCCTCCTCCAGGATCTCGGCTCTTGTACCTTGAGCGGAAATCACAAGAACCTCCTCGGGCTTAACCTCGTTCAGGGAACTTGCCACCCGAATTCCTCTTTTTTCCAGCTCTTCCACTACCTGGGCATTGTGAATCAGTGGCCCCAGGGTAACAGTTTTACCCGGTTCGGAGGAAGAAAGGACTCTTTCGATTGCCAGCTTCACTCCGTAGCAAAAGCCAACAGCTGGAGAAACAACGATCCTCATTGCCTGGAACCTTATTTCTGAGAGAGAACAAGTTCCTTTGGTGTGACCGGGCGTACTCCCTCCATAATTTTTGAAATCCAGTCGTGATAGGTCAACTTCTCCTGGCGATAGAAGATCCCTGTGTAAATAACATCCTGCATCACCTGGGCCATCTCTATAGCTTTCGTGCGGTCATCTGGCTGATATTCCGCAGGCAGAGGGGTTACTTTTTCCTGGAAATATTTGTAGGTATGCACCTTATTGAAGGTGACACACGGGGAAATCACTTCCAGGAAGGCGAAGCCCCGATGAGTGATGGCTGCGACGATCAGATCCGTAAGCTGATCAACCTTCCCGGAAAATCCTCGGGCTGCGAATGTCGCCCCTACCGAGATAGCAAAAGCTACGGGGTTGATAGGCTCCTCGAAATTTCCATAAGGGGAGGAAACGGTGCGGAAGTTGACATCAGAAGTGGGGGCCACCTGTCCCTTTGTTAACCCATAAATCCTGTTGTTCATAACAATGTAGGTCAGGTCAATGTTTCTTCTGGCAGCATGGGGAAAATGACCTCCTCCGATAGCGAAGGCGTCCCCGTCTCCCCCAACTACGACCACCTCAATTTCAGGATTGGCAAGCTTTACTCCCTGGCCGATGGGTAGGGCGCGGCCGTGAAGGCTGTGCACACCATAGGTGGAAGCGAATCCCGGAAGACGACTGGAGCAACCGATTCCCGAGACGATGGCGATGTTGTTCGGGTCCAGATCGAGTCTGGCAAAAGCGTTGAATAAGGCTGTAAGAACTCCAAAGTCGCCGCACCCGGGACACCAGGTAGGTTTAAGTTTCCCCTTATAATCCAAGGCTGTGCGCACCATTATAGGACCTCCTCAATTTTCTTCAGGATTTCATAACCGGCAAAAGGTCTTCCCCCGGCGAGATTCAGGGGGATGGGATCGAAGAGAAAGTATGCTCTAAGCAGGTGGGAGAGTTGGCCCGAGTAGTTCACTTCAGGGACAATGACCTTCTTTTTGTTCTTCAGGAAATCCTCGATCTGTTTTCTGGGCAGCGGACTGAGCAGCTTAATGTATAACACGTCCGGCTCCTCGCCCCGGGCCTTCAGTTGATTGGTGGCTTCCCTGACGGCCCCTTCCGTGGACCCCCAGGAGATAATGCCGACCTCACTTTCCTGGTTGCCCCAGCGCAGAGTGACATCATTATCGTTCTGGGCCAGATTGAGTTTTCGGAAACGTTTCTCGGTCATAACCTGGTGAATCCCAGGGTCATAGGAGGGGGTTCCTTCACCGTCGTGTTCAAGTCCCCTGGCGATGTAAGCTCCCGGTTTTCCAGGAATGCCCATGGGCATCAAGCCGTTTTCCGTGATCCGGTAGCGCTGGTATCCCTGGGCAACCTCCTCCGGGGAAACAGTAAGCCGATCCTCAACCTTAATGGAATCAAAGTCCGGAACGGAGATGGTTTCATATCTCTGGGAAAGGGATTGGTCTGAAAGGATAATTACGGGAAGCTGGGTCCTCTCGGCGAGATTGAACCCCTTGATCGTCTGGTAGAAGCAGTCCTCTACGTTAGTCGGAGCAATTACAACCCTGGGACAGTCCCCGTGGCTCCCGAAAATTGCATGGAAAAGGTCTGATTGCTCGGTCTTTGTTGGCAGACCTGTCGCTGGCCCACCCCTCTGAACATCTACGATCACCACGGGAATTTCGGCCATAGAGGCGAAGCCGATCAATTCGCTCATCAGAGAGAGCCCTGGTCCAGAGGTGGCAGTCATCGCTTTCTTTCCGGCGAAGGAGGCCCCTATGGCCATAGCCAGAGCAGAGATCTCATCCTCCACCTGGATAGATACCCCGCCCACGCGGGGCATCTCCTTCATCAGGATCTCCAGAATATCGGTGGCTGGAGTGATAGGATAGCCAGCGAAGAAACGACACCCTGCGTAAACAGCGCCCAGCGCAATAGCCGCGTTCCCGGAGATCACGATCCTGGTCTCGCCTTCGGTCTCTCCTAATTTCAGGTTTTCGCGCTTGGGGATGTTCTGACGAGCGTACTCCATTCCTACCTTAAGTGCCAGAAGGTCCTTTTCCAGAATCTGAGAACCCTTTGATCCGAACCTTTCCTGGATAACCTCCTCAAGCTTATCCTGAGGAATGGAGAAGAGTTCAGCCAGAACGCCAACAGTGACAATATTTTTGGTCTGGATGGCCTGAACTTGATTCAGGGCCAAGTCCTTTAGAGGACAGGGATAAAGGATCAAATCCTCCCGATCGTGTGGCTGGACACTCTCAGGATCGTAAACCAGCACTCCTCCTTTTTTAAGGGTGGAGTAATGGCGATCGTAAGCCTCCTGGTTTAATGCCACAAGGATGTCCACAAGGTCTCCAGCAGAAAAAATGGGCGCATTTGCTGCCCTCATCTGAAACATGGAATGCCCGCCACGAACTTCAGCCGGGTAGGCACGGTAGGTGTAGACTTCAAAGGAAGCTCTGGCACAGGCTAAGGTAAGAATTTCACCTGCAACGATGATTCCCTCTCCCGATTCCCCACCAATGCGCACAACCAGATCAACTTTTTCCATGGACTTACTCGCACCTCTTCACGTAATTTTAACCGCAAAAAGCTTTTTCAATTGCTCCAGGGCCATTTCTCCTTCTTCCTTTGATAGAGCTGCCACGCCCTTCCGGGAGATATAAACTTGAAAACCGCGCATACAAGCATCCGCTGAGGTAAAAAACACGCAGATGTTCGTGACACAACCAACCACTTCCACCTCATCCACCCCTTCCTTGCGAAGGATCTCCTCCAGGGGAGTGCCCACGAAACCGGAATAAGTCTTTTTTGGGACAAGGATCTCCCCTGGAGCAGGGGCAAGCTCATCCACAATTTTCGCGCCAGGAGTTCCTCTGAGGGCATGCAAGGGAAAAATGTTCATTTCAAAATCAGTGGGTTCATGGCAATCTGAAATAAAAATAACGGGCAAGCCCGCTTCGCGATAATGAGCGATTCTTTCCTTGATGAAGGGAATAATTTCCCTTGTTGCGGGAACCTCAAGCGGCGCTCCCGGGTCCACGAAATCGCGAATCATGTCTACTACGAGCAAGGCTCGCTTACCGGGTTTCATAGCAATTAAAATTTTTAATTTTACTTTATGATACCATTTTTTGAGCCGTTTGGATTATGAAACCAAAAAATTTAAAAAGTTTTTAGCGGAGTGCTAAAATTCTCTTGAGGTAATATTACTTTTTTGACGGAGATAAACAACGAAAGGGGTTATATATGAAAATCAGGATAAGTGAGCAGGCTATTCCAGAGATAGAAGCAAACACAATCATCATCCTCCTTCCCAGTCGTTTACCTGAGGCTCTTCAAACCCTTGATCCTGCTTTGAAAAACAGGATAGATGAAGCCAGGCAAGCCATGCCTCTCTACACGAAGGATTCCATAGTACTTCTTTCTCACGGAGAGGTGAAAGCGCAGAAATTATTCCTTTTGAAGGTTCCAGATAATGCAGATTCCTTTGAGTTGAGGCAGATTTATTCCCAGGCGGGGCGAGAGGCGCGCCTCAGGGAGCTGGGTCCGGATGTGGCGATTGCACTCACGGGCCTCTTAGACCCCCTGATGGAGGCCGAAATTGCTGTTGAAGGTTTAGTTCAGGGGTCCTACTTACCGGAATTGTATAAGACGGAAAAAGCTCATAAGAGTTTGGAGAACTTGATTCTTTGCTTTTCCCGTACCTTTGAGATAGAAAAAATAGTCCGTAAGGCGGAGCTTGTGGGTAACACTCAGAACTATGTGCGAGATCTGGTCAATGAGCCAGCTTCCAGGGCTACCCCATTATTTTTAGTTGAGGAGGCAAAAAGGATTGCTTCCGAAACCGGATCACGAATTGAGGTATTGTCTCTCAACGATGCGGAAAAAATGGGGATGGGCGCTTTTTCTGCTGTAGCCCGAGGATCGGATCAGCCAGCCTTCATGGTGAAGCTTCACCATCCCGGAGAAGATGGTGCACAAAAGCTGGGGTTAGTAGGCAAGGGTTTAACCTTTGATTCCGGAGGCCTCTCACTCAAACCCTGGGAGTCCATGACTACTATGAAGTCCGATATGGCTGGTGCAGCAGCTGTCCTGGGCGCCTTTCGGGTCCTTTCGTTCCTTAGGCCAGAGTTGGATTTCATGGCCTTTTTGCCTTTAACTGAGAACTTGCCCTCCGGGAAATCCTATAAGCCCGGAGATGTGGTTAGAGCCATGAACGGAAAAACCATCGAAGTGCTCTCCACAGACGCTGAGGGCAGGCTGATCTTAGCTGATGCCTTGTGCTGGGCAGTCAAGGAAGGGGTCACGCACATTGTGGACGTAGCTACTCTTACCGGGGCTTGCATCATTGCTCTAGGCCATGAGACCACAGGCCTTTTCACCAACAGTGAAGCGTGGAGAAAACAGATTTTGATGGCCGCCCTTAAAGCCGGGGAAAGGGTCTGGGAACTTCCCATGTTCCCGGAATACAAGGAGCTCATTCGTTCCGAGATCGCGGATCTGGCAAACAGTGCGGGGAGGTCCGGTGCACCGGCTGGAGCCATTTTTGGCGCAATGTTCCTCAAGGAGTTCGTCCCCGAGGAAATTGCCTGGGCTCACATGGATATTGCTGGGCCATCCTGGCTTCCCAAAAGCAGCAAGACCATGGCTTCAGGAGCCACGGGAGCAAGCTTCAGAACGCTTGTGGAATTAGGGCTAAGCTTCTAATTAACGGAAAGAACGTTGTAACCTTTAGTTTTTAGTTCCTCAACCAGAGGGGATACTTGAGATGTGCTTAGCTTGAGCATGATCTGAACCTTTTCTCCCAGCTCGATGCAAGCCAGGCCGATCACGTTGATCTGATGAACACGGACGATCCCTAATAGATCGGCAAGGGTGCCCAGTTTGTTCTCCGCCTCAAGAACCAGCCTGACACCCGGCCTCCGGAATCCGAATATTTTGATTAAGGCTTCAAAGAGATCGGATTCCGTGATAATGCCCACGAGATTCTCCCCTTCCATCACGAGAAGGGAGCCAAACCTGTACTCCCGCATGATCACGGCCGCCTCCTCTATCGTGGCATCGGGGCTGATTCGAGCAGGAGATTTGATCATCACCTCTTTTACGGTCATCCTGGAAAGGAGATAGTTTATCTCATAAATGCTTAAAGTCGTAGCTGGAGAGGGAGAAACAGTGAGCAGGTCCCTTTCTGTCACCAGTCCCAGAAGCTTTCCATCCTCTACCACGGGGAGTTGCTTAATGCGATGTTTTTTCATCAGATTCAGGGCTTCAAAGATAGGAGTATTAGGTTCAACGGTAATGGGATTAGGGGTCATATGATTCTTTACAAACATTTTGTATTCCTCCTTGTTTGTTCTCTTTTTAATTTTACAACAGCATCTCCTCTGGTTAAATTCCTGTCTTTGAGTTATCCAGTGCTATAATCATTGTAAATCATCAAGAAGAGGCATAGGGATGAGCACAAAGGATATCTTTGAGGAAATAGTGAGACTAAGAAGCTCTGGAGAGGAAGGGGCCCTGGCCATAGTGGTGAACACCTCTGCCTCCAGTCCGGGAAGAGTGAACTTCAAAATGTTAGTCTATCCGGACGGACAAATCCTCGGAACCGTAGGTGGAGGGATAATGGAGAAAAAAGTAATTGAGGAAGCTTTACAATGCATCAGGAACAAGCGTTCCAGATTTCTTCATTATTCGCTGAAGGAGGATGAAATGGAGGGATTGGGCGTCCTTTGCGGGGGAGAAGCTGACGTTTATATTGAACCTATCGGAGCTCCTCCTTTCCTTTACATTTTCGGTGGGGGACACGTAGGCCATGCCTTATACCAAATAGCCTCGCTCCTGGAGTTTCGCATTGTGGTCGTGGACGACAGGCCAGCCTTTGCCTCCCCCGAGAGATTCCCCAAAGCTTATAGAGTCCTCTCTAAGGATTTTAAGGCAGCGGTTTCGGAAATAGAGTTTTCTCCCTCAGACTTCGCCGTGATCGTCACCCGAGGGCATGCCCACGACCAATTGGTCTTAAAGGAAATCCTTTCCAAGGATCGGCTTCCCGGTTACATCGGAATGATCGGCTCTAAATCTAAGAACGCCAGGGTCTTCCAGAATCTGGAGAAGGAGGGAATCCCTCAGGAGCTCCTGGAGAAAGTCTTCGCTCCCATTGGCCTGGACATAGGTGGAGAAAAGCCGGAGGAAATTGCCATCTCTATCCTGGCCGAGATCATTGCCTTTCGCCATGGGAAGATTCAGGGTAAAACTCGGGACAAAAGCGCTGCAATCTGAGCTCTACTGGCGGGCTCGTTAAAGGCCACAGCGCCTCCCGTGCCTACTTTTTCTGTAAGGTTGGGGTCATCGAATTTTAAAAGGCCGTTTTTGAAAGCTGCCCCTGCGTAAAGAAAGTACCAGTCGGTGGGTTGGATTGGTCTCACTATGCTCCCCTCTTTCAGGAAGACATCAACTGGAGCCTCAAGCTGCCACCTTTTAGCGCGCACGATCAGAGTAATTGCTTCCGCCAGGGTCACCTTACCTTCAGGACGAAAAGTGCCATCGGGATAACCCTGGACTAGGCCATAAGCTACCGCCGCTTCGATGTAGGAGTGCGCCCAATGAGAGAACAGCACATCCGGAAAAGTCGTGGCCTGGGTGCTGACGGGTTCTAAATTGAAGGTTAACAGGATCATCTTGGCGAACTCCGCCCTGGTCACCTTGTTCTCGGGCTTGAAAGTCCCATCGGGATATCCGTTGATTGCCTCTCTTTCCGAGAGGGCCCCAATAGCCGCAAAGGCCCAGTGGTCTGTGGGAACATCAGGGAAAACCGGGGTCTTGACTACCACAAGAAGCATGGTCTTAGTTTCAAAAGAACCAGAGACTGCCTTTATTTCCAGACTGTAAGTTCCAGAAGGAAATCCCTGGGGAACAGCCAGATTGAGAAGTACCTGAACATCCTGGCCAGAAAGCTGAAATTCGCTGGGAGAAAGGGAAACAGAAAGCCCGGGAGTGTAAATGGCCTCAAGCCTTCCAGAAATCGGGGAGCTATCCAGCGGGTGCACGTTGACGACCAGAACCTTGCTTGATCCGGGATAAAGATCGATTTGTGGAGGATTCAATAGTAGGGAGAAAAGTGGAGTTGAAGGGGAAGGCTGGGGTGTGGGCGAAGTGGGAGTAACCAGAGTCTCACCGGTTGAACCGATGCAATAAAGATAGCCGTCGTCGCAGCCAACGAGCAGACGTCCCCCTTGGTCGATCACGGCAGAACTCCTGGTAAAGCTATTCTGGAAAGGCATACGCCAGATCAACTCTCCCTGGCGATTCAAGCAATAAAAAAACCTGTCGTGCCCTCCAAAAAAGATGTTCCCGTTAGGATCAACGGTGGGAGAGGTGTCAATGGGATAATCGGTTTTAAAACTCCAGAGCTTCGTTCCTGTTTCAGTTCTCAGGGCGTACAGATAGCCATCATGGGATCCAAAATACAGGGCACCATCGGGGGAAAGCGCAGGAGTGGAAATGATTGACCCTTCGGTTTTGAAACTCCAACGCAGGTTTCCAGATTGATCTACGGAATAAAGGGAAAAATCCTTGGAGCCGAAGTATACGTTCCCCGAAGAATCCAGAACCGGAGAGGACTCCACTCCCCCCTCGCACTTAAACTTCCATCTTAGGTTTCCAGAGGGAGTAAGGGAATAAAGATAGCCATCCTCAGCTCCAAAGTAGAAATTTCCCCAGGGGTCTCGAGCGGGCGAGGAGAGAATCGCGCCTGAAGCCGTGAAGGTCCAATAGGTCTTCCTGAGATCAGAGCTCAAAGCGTAGAATTTGCCGTTTGCCCCTCCCACATAAACTGTGCCATCCTCACCTATTAGGGGTGAGGAAAGCAAGGGGGAAACATAGGTGGGTAGAAAGAGAATCTCTTTGCCGGTGCTATCAAGGGCATAAAAGAGATAGCCGGAACCTACATAAATCGTGCTCGTTAGAGAGACAGCGGGGGAGGAATCAACAGCACCTCCGTAAAGAAAGTCGTGACTCCATTTCAGCTTCCCATCGGGGTCCAGGGCATAGAGGTGACGGTCACCGCTCCCCAGGTATATCGTTCCATCGGGTCCGATGGCCACAGAACCAGAAATTCTGTACCCGGTTTTGAAGGACCACTTAATTTCCGGCTTCAATGGTCCTGCAAATTTGGCTTGACCTGAATGGGCGGGATCGAAACGGTACATGGGAGCTGGAGAGGAAGCAAGCTGAGCCCGAGCTCCGGGGAAAACGGGCAATCCTGTGACCACCAGGGCAACAATCAGCAGCAAAATCCACCTATTTTTCATTATTGTGCTCCTTTATTCTCTATTAGAATTACCTTCAGGCGCTTGGAAACCTCTGGTGAGTACTGTACCAGATTTCGTCAGCCTTTTCCTTCCAAAGCCTGGCTTTCTCGTCTAGAACGTGAGCGTTCTCAGGCTTGAAGATATCGTCCGCGCCCTCATGCGTGGGGCGCGCTCCAGACTCCCTCACGATCTCCCTTAAAGCCCCGGGAACATCTATGATGGGACAAGGACGAAGGAGGTTATCCGAGAAAGGTTGCCTGCTCTGATAGGCTTTAAAAAGAGGGTTTTTCAGCACCTCAATCAGGCTCTTCTCCTTGATGTTATCACAGGCAAAATGAACGAAAGCACATGGTTCCACATCTCCTCTGGCAGTTATATGAAAATACCTTCTACCACCAGCTATGCATCCCCCGGCCAATTCCCCGTCATTCCAGAAATCCGCAAACTGAATGGGCTTTGTGGACCGGAGCTTGGGCACTTGCCTGGCCAGCCAGCTCCTTTGTTCAGGAGTAATCATCAAATCAAAATTGGGGTCCCTGCCTACCGGAACGTAGTGGAAAGTCCAGCCATATAAGCATCCTTTATTGATCAGAAAGTCGATGAACTCCTCAGACATTACCTCGTAACAGTTTTCCCTGGTGATCGTCAGGGAAAAGCCAAAGGGGATTCCCCTTTCTTTGAGGAGATCCATGGCCCGCATCACCCTGGCAAACACGCCCTTTCCCCGGCGCCTATCCGTGGCCTCTTCCCATCCTTCCAGGCTAATAGCGGGAGTCATGTTGGCAACTTTGAAGATCTTATCGGCCATCTTCTCATCAATCAGGGTACCGTTGGTATAAAGCATGAAACAGATATCCCTGTGTTTTTCCGCAAGATCAAAGAGATGGGGATAAAGAAAGGGTTCCCCACCCGACATGACCACCCAGTAAATTCCAAGCTCCCTGGCCTCCTCGAGCAACCGATCCAGGCGCTCGAAGCTAATGACATCAGTTTTGGGGTACTCCCCCGCCCAACAACCGATGCACCTTAGGTTGCACTTGCTTGTGGGATCAACGAGGAAAAAATAAGGAATATGCACCCCCAGCTCTTGCGATTTCTTGATGATGATCGGCTGGCCGAAGAGGATCCAGTTCACGAACCAGTTAAAGACAACGCCTCTTAAAAGACGGGGGTGTATTTCCGTAAAAACTCGCTTCACGAAGGCCACAACGTAGGGCTTTGAGAGTAAAGCCTCCTTCAACTGCAAAATGTTCTGACGATGGGATTCCAAACGAGCAAAATATAAAGACAAATCCAGAAGACGCACAAAATTTTTCTCTGGGTTGCGCCCGATTAAGGTAGCGCTTTTTTCCAGAACGAACCTTCCCGGCGTTGAGCGGATCAGGCTCATTAAAGTATTATGATCTTGAGTCCTGATTTCCACTCCCATGCTTTATCCCTCCTTTCGGATCGTCTATTAATTTTAATCTTAGAGAAAACGCTAATCAATTTTGGAAAAAATCCCCTGTTCGGGAATAAATAAATTTCAATTAAATAATAAAGTGGTGGTTTTGCATTTTATAATTATAAAAGATGAGTGCATTAAGGGTTCCCTCAATGTTTACCGAGTCCGATCTCAAAAATTTGGCAAGGAAAATAGGGCTTAACCCTTTTTCCTTGGAGAGAGACCTTGTTTTTGTCTCCCTCCTTCTGGCTATTGGGGGACTCCCCACGGCTTTCAGAAAGTTAATCCTGAAAGGAGGGGGAGCGCTTAAGCGCATTTATTTCCCTAACTGGCGTCAGCATGAGAACCTGCGCTTTTCCGTTGAGGAAAAGCAATCGGATCGGGAGTTAATTTCCCTGATTCAAAATGTGCTCAAGAAGGCGGAGAAGGAGACAGAAATCAAGTTCCAGTATCAGGAAAGCTTCCGGGAAAAAAGGTGCTTCCGCGTTCTTGTGGCTTATGTCGGACCCTTAAGAAGACCCACGATAATCACCCTACTTTTTTCCTTAGGAGAGCCCCTTTTCCTTTCTCCATGTAAGGAAGATGTTATTACTGACCCCTTCCCGCTAAAACCCAGGAAGATCTCCACCATGGCTTTGGAGGAGATCCTGGCAGAAAAATTAAGAGATTTTCTCCTTGCGGGAGAACCCAAGGATCTCTACGATGCCTGGAGGCTCCTGGCAGAGCACTTCCCGATTCTGGATCGAGAGGACTTCAAAAGAACTCTGGAGCGAAAATGCCAGGCTGCGGGTTTTGACCTGGAGGGGCCACAGGACTTCCTGGATCCCGAGCTCTTTGTTCCCACCCGCGCCTACTGGGAAATCAAATTGAGCGAGGTAGTTCCCACATTACCTCCCTTCGAGGAAGTCTATTCTCAGTTCAAACAGCTTTTACCTGCGCTCCTTGCCTCTTAATCTTTGATCGGTTCAAACATATCCTTTTCCGCTCCACATTCCGGGCAAACCCAGTTATCAGGAAGATTGGCAAACTCTGTTCCTGGCTCAACTCCTTGACTGGGATCCCCTTTAGTGGGATCGTATACATAACCGCAGATAGTGCACTGGTACTTCATTAAATACTCCTTTCTATTTCTTTAAAAGTATCCTTAAGAAAGCTTTGAGCTTCCTCGGGGCTCATCTCGTGTTTTTCCTGAACCATCCGGTTCATGGTTAACCCAGCTTTCTTCCAACCTAAAGCTATGGCTCCCACTACAAGGTTGTCTTTTAAAACGATCTTCAGGTAGATTCCCCTTTCCTGATCTTTGACTCGGAACTCCTGGAAGCCAGGTTCTAAAGGAATGGTGTTCCCTGCAGTGATCAAGTCCAGGCCCGCGACCTTAAGCACGTTGGAAGGCACGGTGCCTTCATAGCTCACTTTCTCTCCATTAATGGCGGAGGCGGCTACTGCAGCTTGATCAAGAGCAGGGGGGATAATTCCCCACATTTTTCCTCTCCATTGCGCTACATCTCCCACGGCGTAAATGTAGGGGAAGTTAGTTTGCATTTGATCGTTCACGACAATTCCCTTTTCCGTGAGAATTCCTTTCCCCTGAAACAGGGAGACTTCCGGTCGAACACCCGCCGAAATCAGAACCATGTCTCCGGAAACCGATCTTCCATCCTTCAATTGGGCTCCTTCAACCTTCTTTTCGCCCAGGAAGGAGTCGCAGGAAGCCTTGAGGATTACCTCGATCCCTCTTTGCTCAAGAAGATCCTTGAGGAGGGCAGCCCCTTCTTCATCGAGCTGACGTGAAAGCAAGCGCTCTGAGTGGTCCAGGACGGCAACTTCCTTACCCAGGCGAGCGAGGGCAAAAGCCGACTCCAATCCTAACAAGCCTCCCCCTATTACCAGGGTTTTCCTGGAGTTCAATAACGTCCATTCTTTGATCGCCAGGGCATCGGCCAGGGTGCGCAGTGTGAAAATCCCGGAGAGGTCTAGATTTCCAAAGGGAGGCACATTGGCTCGGGAGCCGGTAGAAATTACTAGGAAATCAAAAAATGCGCTTTTACCACCTTTTGTTTTCAGGGATTTCTCCTCGGGGTAGACCTCTTCCACAGGTGTGGCATAAAGCACCTCAATCTGGTTTTTCTCGTACCAATCCTGAGGGTAATAAAAAATTTCCTTCTCTCCCAGATTGCCCTGAAGGAATTCGATTAACCTGGGCCTGGGATAATAGGGATATGGCTCTTCGGCAAAGATAGTAATTTCCGCCTGAACTTTTTTCTCTCGCAAAATCCGGGCTGTGGTCACCCCAGCTACGCCGTTCCCGATTATGACAACTCTCATTTTTCCCTCTTTCCATTTTTTCAACTAAAACACCTGCATTTAGCGGACATATTCCAGCAATCCCTTGCCCAGGTTCAGATTACAGGAAAATCTTTCCCTCCATAGCGGGAATTACCTTCCCTCCCACCTTCACCTTGTAGGGATGGCCCATTCTATCTGTTTTTACCTCGACATAGATCTTACTGGGGCGCCCGATCTCCTCACCTTGTTCAATTTGAAATTCCATGGACTTAGGAAGGAACCCCCTGAGTGCCAGATATGCTCCCAGGCCACCTGCGGCCGAGCCGGTGGCCGGATCCTCCCTTACACCCTGGGCTGGAGAAAAGAAGCGCATGTGCACCAGTGCGTCTTTGTCCTTTGTCTCCAGAGTGAACACGCAACAGCCGATCACCCCTAACTTCCTTTCCTGCTCCCTGAGCTCCAGGAATCTTGGCCTGAGTTCGCGAATCGTCCTCAGGTCAGGCAGTGGAACGAAAACCTGGGGAATTCCCGTAGAAATAATGGCCACGTCCATCCCCGTGCTTCCGATTACTTCCTTTTCCAACCCCAGAGCGGAGGCTAACTCCTGAATATCCGTAAGGCAAGCTCCTAACTCAGTCTCTTTCTGGGTCATAACTACACGCTCCACCTCTCCCTCTTTCAGGAAGATCTCCAGAGGAAGGACTCCCACTTTTAGCTCCTGATTAATAATGGTAACCGGCTCAGTGACGGGTAATCTTCCCAGCTCAGCCATTACATAGGCTGTCCCCAGGGATGGATGTCCCGCAAAGGGAATTTCGGCATTTGGGGTGAAAATGCGCACTTTGTAAGCGGCTTCTCTTGACTCGGGCGGAAAGACAAAAGTGGTCTCGGAAGTAGCCATTTCCTTGGCAATCAATTGCATTTCCACATCTTCCAGACCCAGGGCATCAGGAATTACTACCAGAGGGTTTCCGCTGAAGTATTTATCGGTAAAGACGTTCACCCTGTGAAAAGATACGGCCTTCATGAAAATTCCCCCTTTCTTTTATTTTTAATCCCCTCAGAGCCTGCGCTCTGCCCCCTACTTTCTGATCACCCCCTCAAAGAGTTTTTTAAGAATTCGAGCCCAGCCCTTTTACTGTGGAAATCCGACCGAACTTCTGCCAGCAGCTCAGAGTTCGTTTCAGATACTGATTCGCCCCTTTAAAATCTCCTTTTTTCTCGCACAGGCTGGCGAGCAACTGGCAGATTTCCCCAGTATCTCGCTCGCAGCCAGAATTCACTGCCAGATCAAGGCACTCCCTCAGGAGATCCTCCGCCTGCTTGAACTCCTCATCCTCAATGAGCATCAGAGCCCTACGAAACCTGGCCTTGCGCATAAGATCAGCCTGGGATGATTGTTCGGCCTCGAGAAAACAGTTCCTGGCTTTCTTCCTGAAATTTAACCTCATTTCCCGATCCCAATGTGCGATTTCCTCATAAAATCGTCCTTGAAAATATTTCAGCCAGAGTCGATCGCCATTCTCTAACTCAGGCATCTCCATGAGGTTGCTGATAGTGCCCAATCCATCTTTGAGGATGGTTGTGGTCTTTACTGGCTCAAGCTCGGCCAGAAGCAGGAGAATGGGGAAAATTGCCGTCTGGACCAGGAGGGTCTCTTGCATCAATCCTCTTTCAGATAGAAGGGAAATTCCCTCCTCCAGCATTCTCTTGGCCTGGTAAATTTTTTCTGAAGAATCGTAGCTCAAAAGAATGGAAGAAAGTTCCCTTAAGGATTGGGCATATGTGCCCCAATCCTCCATCTTCTTAGCCTGGTTCAAGGATCGACGGTACAGGCTGAGGGCCCTTCTGCGGTGCATCCCGCCCTCTCTTAAATACCGACTCCATTCCTTGCGAGCGCTCTCCAAGACCTTGGTTAAATCCAATTATTCAGCTTCTCCTTCCTCGACTTTTCCGGTTCCGATTAATCTAAAAATGTGACAATCTCCTCAAGAGGGCGGCGGGGAGTAATCCTTCCTTGCTCTCCCGGGAAACCCACCGGAAGTATGGCAACAGGGCGGAGGTGTGAGGGCAGGGATAGGGCTTTTGCCGCCCGGGCCTCATCAAAGGCACCTACCCAGCAAGAAGCAAGCCCCAGTTCCACGACCGTGAGCCAGATGTTCATGACCGCGCTCGCCGTGTCCTGAATGCTGTACAGAGTCTTCCCTCTTTCCCCGTAGCGGACGGCGGATCTTTCGGGATCGGCGCAAACCACAATCACCACTGGTGCCTGGGCCACAAATTCCTGGTCGAAAGCAGCTTCGGCTAAGGCCTGCTTCAATTCATAATTTCGCACCACATAAAAATGCCAGGGCTGGCGGTTTCCTGCTGAGGGTGCCCTCTGAGCAGCGGTGAGAATTTTCCCCAGGTGCTCTTTGGGAATGGGGTCACTTCTAAAAGACCTGATGCTGCGCCTTTCCAGGATAACCTCATAAGCTGATTTCCTTTCCATCCTAACACCTATAGCCCTAACTCTTCACCTATAGCCCTAACTCTTCCCGAATAGACTTCATGGCATCCAGGCCCAATCTCACAAAGCTTTCCAGGTCGTAGCCAATCTCCGTGCAGGAAGCGATTTGCTCGCGATTGGCGCCGGCAGCGAAACGCTTCTCCTTAAAACGTTTTAATACGGAATCGGCAGTTAAAGTAGCGAGTTTGTCAGGTCTTACCAGGGCGGAAGCAATGATCAATCCTGTAAGCTGATCCACTGCTCTTAAAGCTTTAGCCATTAAAGTGCGCGCCTCTTCCCCGTTGTTTTCCCCGTTGTGCGCTCGTACAGCATGGGCCATCTCCGGGGGGAAGCCCAGACTTTCAAGAATCTCTGCCCCACGCAGAGCGTGCTCCTGGGGAGTAGTCTCCTCAGCGTCCAGGTCATGTAGTAATCCCACCAGCCCCCATTGTTCTTCATTTTCTCCCTTTTCCCTGGCCACAGCCTTCATTACGGCTTCTGTTGCCAGCATATGTTTGATCAGGTTGTGGTTTTTGATGTGTTGCTCGAGTAGAGAAAGTGCTTGGTCGCGATTCACGAAGATCACCCCTTTCTTTTCTGAATTTTAGCCCTCTGTTAACGCTGGGGCAAGGAGTTAGGAAATATTATGTCCAATACTGCCCATCGGGAAATGCCCTTCTCGTCCCGAGACTTGACTAATTGACAGCAAAAAGCCAAAATATTTTTCGACTGGGGAGTCGTCTAGTGGTAGGACAGCAGACTCTGGATCTGCGAGCGGTGGTTCGAGTCCATCCTCCCCAGCCATTTTCTAAATGAGCATTACTCCCAAAAGGCCCTCTTAGATCGCTAAGGATTATCATTTAGGATGTCCTTACAATATATTCCTCACTATTAATCACGGTCAGAGTTCTTTAACGATCCAGCGGGTAAAAAGTCAGGAAGGAATAAGTGCCTTCCTATATTTTGTTTAGGAACTGAGAAATGGAAAAGGCAAGAGTGCTTTTTATCTGTACCCACAACTCGGCCCGTTCTCAGATGGCTGAAGGTTATCTGAAAAAGCGCTACGGGGAATACTTCGAAGCTTATAGCGCAGGAACCGAGCCCACGAGCGTCCATCCTCTGGCTGTGCGCGTTATGGGGGAAATGGGAATTGATATTTCAGAGCACAGGTCAAAAAGTGTAAGGAAGTTCCTGAACCACCACTTTGACCTGGTAATCACAGTTTGTGATAGCGCCAGGGAGGCTTGCCCCTTCTTTCCTGGAGCGAAAAAATACATTCATGCCGGCTTTCCTGACCCCGCAATTATAGAGGGAACGGAAGAGGAAAAGCTCACCGCTTTCAGGGAAGTCCGAGATCAAATTATCTCCTGGATCGAAAGGAGCCTGAAGCTTTTCATCCCCCGAAAAACTCCCGGCTGAAGCCGCGCAGGGCAGAAAGGGAAGTCGAGAGCACGCAAACCAATACCTGGAGGAGAACTCCGCCAAAGAACCCCAGGTAGCGCCAGGTGGAAGCCAACCCAAGGAATTCCAGCTCCCTGAAGTAGAAATACACAAGTATGGAGGCCGGGGCAAGAAAGGCATAGAGAAATAGCAGAAAGAACCATATTTTTCTATTTTTTAGAACAACAGGGAAAAATGAGAGACCAACTATTAAAGTTAAGGCCAAAAAATCAAAAGTCAGAGTGTCGAAGAAGTACTCTTGAGCAAAATCCCAGCCGAAAATCCAGTAGGTCAAGGGAGCCGTGAGAAATTGCAAGAGCAGGAAGAGAATTCCCCAGATGGTATTGAGCCCGCGAAACGTGGAAATAATGATCTGCGCTATGCGCATGGCACCAAAAATAACGGCCAGGAAAGCGCCAGGAAGAGCCCAGAAAATCAGATAAAGCAAGAAATAGAGGGTATCTCCCAGCCAGAAATGGCCAGCCCAAGTTATCGCCAGAAAAGGCTCAAAGCAAATCCAGGCAAGAAAAATCCATTTAAGAAAGAAGGGTCCGGAGACGAGCTCCTCCTCAAAGGTTCTCGTTTCTCTCTCGTACTCCTCAAGGTCCCTATTTTTGCCCATCAAGTAATTTTATAATTTTTCTTCTGCGGAAGAGAAAGAAGCAATAGATAGGCTCTTTTATCCCCCCTTTCTTTACCTTACTGCCAAAGGTTCTCGCTTAAAGGGCTCATTTTTAGAAAATCCAGGGGGATAGGGCACCTGGGTATTTGCCAGGGCCAGATGTGCCTGGAGGTTTTGCTGGGGTAGAGTTCTCCCCTTAGCCCTCTGGAGATCACACTCTCTTTATTTACGACGATTTCCGGACGCCAGCTCGCTACTTTTATGGAGCAATCGCCGTAATCCACGAGGTAGGCGGGGATGAGCTCACAGCCCAGCTCCTTCAGCGCGCAAACCCTATGGTGCCCGTCAAGGATCACTAAGGAAGCTCTATCCACAACCACTGGGTAGAACAGGAAGCCATCTCTCTTGATTTCCTGAGCTAGTTCCCTGAGGTGATTTTCATCCACCATCTCGTGATGCTTGAGACAGGGAAAATATACCAGAGCCAGGGCTCCGGGGAACTGTCCCTTATCCCATAAGCTTTTCGTGATGGAGAATGAAAGCCCTTTTTCCATTTTCCTCTCCTTATGAACCCTCTTGAGCGGATGAAAGGGGAAGGTCTTTCAGGGAGCGCTCGATTTCCTCCCGGGGTTCATAATCCTCGAGCGATCCTTTAAGGTGCGCCTCATAGGCTCCTAAATCGAGGTAGCCATGGCCGCTCAGATTAAAAAGGATGGACAGGGACTTATTTTCTCTCTTTGCTTCAAGGGCCACATCTATCGCCACCTTGACAGCATGCGCCGATTCTGGAGCAGGCAAAAAGCCCTCTGCTCTGGAAAACAGGACGGCGGCCTGGAACACCTCCTTTTGTCCCACTGCTTGAGCCTCGATGAGCCCCTCCTTGTAGAGCCCGCTGATAATCGGGGACATCCCGTGATAGCGCAAGCCGCCGGCATGAATGGAAGGTGGAACAAAGCCGTGCCCCAGCGTGAACATCTTCAAGGCAGGGGCTATCCCTGCTGAATCACCATAATCGTAGACGTAAAGACCTCGCGTTAACGATGGGCAGGCTGTGGGCTCCACGGCGATGATCCTTGGTTTCTGCGGGGCTTCCTTCCCGGATTTTTTTGCCTGAAGGAAGGAACGGAGAATTGGGAAAACCAGGCCCGCGAAGTTACTCCCTCCACCGACGCAACCAATCACCACATCCGGTTTGTCGCCAGCTTGTTCTAACTGGAGCAGAACTTCCTCTCCAATTATCGTTTGGTGCAGCAGCACGTGATTCAGGACGCTTCCCAGGGAATATTTGGTGAAGGGATGGGAAACAGCATCCTCCACAGCTTCGCTGATGGCAATTCCCAGACTGCCCGGGTGTTCCGGGTTTGAAGCAAGAATCCCCCTTCCGGTTTCAGTCCTGGAACTGGGGCTGGGAAGGACCTCTGACCCGTAAACCTCCATCAGAGTTCTGCGGTAGGGCTTTTGAGTGTAACTGATCCTTACCATGTATACCGTGCACTCCAGATCGAAGAACGTGCAGGCCATGGAAAGCGCTGTCCCCCACTGCCCGGCTCCCGTCTCCGTGGTTAGCCTTTTCACTCCTTCCTTTCTGTTGTAATAAGCCTGGGCCACAGCTGTATTTCCCTTGTGGCTTCCTACCGGACTGAACCCTTCAAACTTGTAATAAATCCTTGCCGGGGTCTCCAGCTTCTCCTCGAGTCGTCTCGCCCGGATTAGGGGTGTAGGCCTCCACAGGCGGTAAATGTCCAGGACCTCTCCCGGGACGTCAATGAACTCCTCACTGGCTACCTCCTGACGAATTACGGCCTCCGGGAAGATAGGAAGGAGGTCCTCTGGTGAAATCGGCTCAAGGGTCTGAGGATGAAGGGGTGGAGGTACCTCAAATGGAAGGTCGTGCAAAATGTTGTACCACCGGGTCACCATCTCCCGTTTTTCCAAAAAAAGATCAACTTTCCTGTTCATGACCTTTCTCCTTTCTTTTTTGAAATAAAAAAAGAGCCGCCCTCCATAAGAGGGCGGCTCTTTTAAACCGCGGTGCCACCTCAATTGGATCCTTAAACGGAATCCCACTCATTTCCGGATACGGAGACCAAAAGTCTCTATATATCCTCCCCTTTTAACGGCGGGTTCCCGTCAGAGCCTACTTGTTTGCTTTCGGCCCTGCAGCTCCTAGGTCCATTCAGTCGCTCCTTGCAATATCGGGCTTACACTATCCCCGACTCGCTGAATTGCCGGTGCTGCGCTTACTAGTCCCAATCATCGCCTTTAAAAAATTTATTGGGGTAATTATTGCTCATTCTGGGAATTTGTCAAGAAAATTGAGAAATTTTTTTACACTTTGCTGAGCCTGGCTTTCACAAAAAATATTTCCTCATTCTCTATCTTCAGCTCTACTTCCAGTCCTTCCTCATCCATCCACCTGGAAATCTCCTCCGAAGAGGGCAAAATGTCAGAGGAGACAGCTTCAATTGATCTGTGGCGCTCATTGATTTTCTCCCTTCCCTCAGAGTGGCAGATGATGATCCGGCCTTCATCTTTTAACATCCGAGCCATCTTTCTTAAGGCTCCTCTCTGATCCACGAAGTGGGGAAAGGAGGAATAACAGATTACTCTGTCGAAGAGCAGGGCCAAATCCAGTTCCATAATATCAGAGATCAGAAAATACACGTTGGGATAGCGCTCCCTGGGAAATTTACGGTGCGCTACAGAGACCATGCTCGGGGAAAAGTCCACTGCAAAAAGGAGCCCCTGGGAGCCGATTTTTTTTAGAATGTAGGGGATCAAAATCCCAGTCCCACACCCACAGTCCAGGACAGCCTGCCCAGGTGCTAAGTCCCCCAAATCCAAGAGCTTTTTGATCTTTTCGGGATCATGCTGAACTCGAGAATCCCACTCCTCAGCGAGGCTATCAAAGTACTCTCTGCGAGCGGACAAGGCTGGGCTCCTTCAAAATTAGTTTCACCAGCAAGGGAATCAAAACAAGCTGGATAAGGATCCCGGGAAGTCCTGCCACGAAGAGAGCAGAGGCCACCTGAAGGAAGTCGAAATTCTTCCCGACAACCAGAGAGATGATCAACCAATTCAGCAAGAGGGAAACGAACCTTCCAACTATCATGGACAGTATGAGCGCTGGGTAGATGCCCAATCTGGCATTGCGGAAAAGCAGGGAAGTCAACGCCCCGTAAACTAGGAGCTCACCCATCATAGTGAAAACTGTTGGGACAGGGGGCATGGAGGTAAAAAAGAAGCTTAAAAGAGGAGAAAGTAACCCCACCAGCCCTGACAGTTCCCAGGGAAGAAAAAAACCGGCGATGAGAACCGGAAGGTGCATTGGCAAAAACACATTCCCTCCGATTTTCAAAATGTGGAAGACCAGGGGGAAGAGAATCCCTAAAGATAGAAGAAACCCGGCTATGGAGATGTTATATATTGAGAGGACTTTCTGTAATCTCCGTTTTCGCTCTGGTAGTTTCTTCTCTAATTCCAAACCTTCGTTCTCCATTATTCAACCTCTTGGTGTGAAAAAATAAAAATTAATAATAAAAAATTAGCACGGCAAGAAACAGTAAGTCAAGAAAAGGGGGAAAGAGCTTTTAAAAATTAAGCCAGGTTTCTCCCGGTGGAAGCCGCAAGTAGCTTTCCGAGTTTTACCCCTTTGGTAGCGGTAATCTCATCGGCAACTTTCTGCACACGGTCCTTGGGCCCTCTGAGGACAATCGCTTCCAGGCAATGATCCTCATCCAGGTGCACGTGCAGGGAGGAGACAACACAGCCCAGGTTACAGTGTTCAATTTCGGTAATTTTTTCCGAGAGTGCGCGCACGTGATGGTCGTAGACGATGGAAAGGACTCCTACCACCTCTCCCCGGGATTCCCGCCACTCCTCCTCCACCAGGGAGGCCCGGATGAAATCCCTAAAAGCCTCCGAGCGGTTCCGGTACCCTTTCCTCCTCAAGAGCTCCTCGAGTTTTTCTCCCAGCTCCTCCGGTATGGAAATGCTAAACCTGATTGTTTTTCCCATTTCAGGATAAAAATATCATATTTTTTACCCAAGGATGGCTGTTTAGTGCAAAATATGAATTCAGGAAGCCTGATAAGGGAGGTTTTAGAATGATTACGTACGAGGAATTTTTGAAGGTGGAAATGAGGGTAGGCACAATCCTTGAGGTGGAGGACTTTCCCCGAGCGCGGAAACCCTCATACAGGTTGAAGATCGACTTCGGCCCTTATGGCATTAAGGTTTCCTCGGCTCAAATTACTGATTTTTACTCAAAGGAGGAGCTCAAGGGAAAGCAGGTAATCGCCGTTACGAACTTTCCTCCCAAGAATATAGCCGGCTTCCTCTCCGAGGTTCTGGTTTTGGGGGCTGTGCTCGAGGAAGGAAAGGTAATCTTGCTGGAACTTGAAAGGCCGGCGCCTAACGGGACAAGGATCCTGTAAACTGGATATAGTGAACTTTTAAAGAAGCGGGCTTTGTCTCCTCATCTAAGCTATTTCCCATCCGTACAGGTTAACAGGTTCTGTTCGTTGCCGTGGCGGCCTTTATCCGAGAAAATCGAAACAAGAATATAGCTGAGGAGGAGAAATGAAAGGGTGGCAAGGTTCAAAATTTATCCTGGTAATTCGCTGGATCGCCAGAATCTGGAGCCTTCTCATTTTTACCGTTGTCTTGCTGATGTTCTTTTTCCCAGACCGAAGCCAAGTGAATCCGGTTCCGCTCACTGATTGGATCAGGCTGGGCATTTTTCCCGGATTGGCCATCATTGGATTGCTCCTTGCCTGGTGGTGGGAGATCTGGGGCGGGATTCTCGTCATTTTCAGCTATCTCGCCCATTTAATGGCCTCATATCTCTGGCTGGGAATGGTAGTTCCCCCAGGAGGCAATTTGATTCTGGCTTCTGTCTTTCTGCCTCCCGGAATTCTGTTCATCATCTCCGGGTTTTACTCTCGTCGCAGATTTTAAGGATTTCCATATCTTTAACGCCAGAACAGGAAAAATGAAGTATTCCCTCCTCGAGATAAGGGGCAGGCTTTTCTTTTGCCTCAGATAAGGATTTAATGGCTATAAAGGGGAAAAAGGCGGCCACGTGGCCGCCTTTATAATTTTGACTTCTTAAAACTCACCTCTTTGAGGCACAGCTTTAGAACAGGCGCCTCCTGTTCTACGCGCTCTCCCCTATTTCTTCTCTCAACTTCCTCAAAAGCTCAATAATTTCCTTTTTAGAGGGGAAGGCAATGGCGCCGTTCGGGCAGAGGTTGGAGCAGGCAGAGCACCCGACAACGCAATTGTACGGTTGAGCAACAATGGGGTGTTTGTTTTCCTCGTCCCAGAGATAGACGCTATTGCGGCAGAACTCCACGCACTGCATGCATCCCGCGCAGAGGTCCTCGTCTATTCGAGGAAACCAGGGAATTTTCTCTCTCGGAATCTCATTTCGCATTACTATTCAGCTCCTCCCTTAAGCTTCTAAGCGTTTTTCTAAGCTCCTCTCTGGTGGGAAAGCTGATGGCCCCAAAAGGGCATTGGAAGCGACATGATTCGTCACCCACATTGCACTCGTAGGGCTGGGCAACAACCGCTACCCCATCCACCCGGGAGAAAACCTTAAACGGGCAAAAGTTAAGGCAGTGAAAGCCGCATTCCTGGGGCTTGCACTTGCTTTTATCAATCCTGGGAAACCAATTGATCCGTGATCGGGGAAGTCCCGTGTATGTAGAGCGATCTCTGACCATCTACTTATTCAGGGCTTCTACCGTTTCCTTAACTTTCTGGAAAGCTTGCTCGGTTTCCATATTGCGCAGGTCCAGAGGAATCACCTGGGAGTCAAAGTTTGCTCCGACTTCCGCCATGGCGTCCTTGAACATCTTGCGTTGCATGGTGGGATCGCAGGCGCCGATTATGTATTTAACTCCGGGTTTGATGTAGTCCTTCAAAAACCGATCTCCGTCCTCAACGCAAAGCTGGGGATGAACGACGGCGTACTCCACGTCCAGTTCCCCGCGAATCATGTTGATTAATTCCCAGAGGTTCAGTTTGCTGAAACCCGGGCACTGACCGGTGCAGATACACATAAGAAATTTTGGCTTGGACTCAGACATTGTTCTCATCCTCCTTCGTAGTTTTTATATCCTGCCAGATATTCATTCCTAAAACGCATTTCCCGTCCTTTCTTAAGGAAACACGTTCCAGAAACCTTGGTAAATCAGGGGCGAGGACTTCTTCTTCAATGCTCTCCAACGCCCTGTTTAAAAGTTTATGGAAATCGGATTCCGGATAGACTGGCTCATAGGAAATCCAGCGCCCTTCCCTGCGCTCCAGGACAAGACCCGCATTTTTTAATTCCTTTAAGCACCGGGAGACGTTATACTGCTTAATTTCCAAAATGTCTGAAAGTTCACAGACGCAAAGGCCCGGCGACTTTAAGATCAGGCAGTAAACCCTCAGCCGGCTCTGATCGCCTAAGGCCTTTAATTTTGCCAGGCTATCTATAAATTTCATATTCATATATGCGCAAATTAGCATATAATGGGCAACCTGTCAAGAGCCAGAATTCGGGACATTTGCGGAAGGTGAGGGCCGCAAATTGCCCAGAGTTCCGGTGTTAGCAAAGAATTGGTTAATAGAGAAGAAACCAAGGATTTCTGTAGCACAAAAGGGTAAATAACGGATCGTCTAGAAATGCTTTAGCTCACTTTACAGCGCAGGACTTTATCCCAGCCACCATTCCTTCGCTCTGATACGGGCATCATAGATCATGCGTGCTACAATATCCGGGATCTTTCCCACCTCGCGCAAAGGATTCACTTCCTGGAAAGGAACCCAGCGCACTTCCTCAACATCTCCGCCTGGTCGAGGATTACCGGAGACGTATCGCACCAGATATCCGATGAGCACCACCTGTTTTTCAAATGACGTTTCTGGATCGAAGGAGACATAAGCTCCCGTCTGCTGGAGGATTTCCACCTGACATCCGGTCTCCTCAAAGGCTTCCCTCCTGGCACAGTCCTCCAGGGTTTCCCCTAACTGGAGCGCTCCCCCGGGAAGTGTCCAGAGGTTTTTCCAATAGCCCTTGTTCTGGCGAACAAGCAGAATCTGTTCCTTTCTGATAATGCAAGCGTAACAGGCTACCGTAAATTTACTCTCTTCCATCAAGCCCTCCTGGGCTATTTTATATCAGTTTACATCCCGACAGGCAATTTAGGAATTCCTTTCCGGGCTCTCTATGAGAAAATGAAACTTGCAGTCCTCCCCTCCGAGCGTAGGCTTTTTTCTTCTTGACAGTATCGAACTTTTGTTCGATACTCTATTCAAAGGAGAGGGTATAGTGAAATTTGTTCACCTCCGCGTGCACTCGGATGGGAGCTTACTTGACTCCACCTTTACGCCAGAAAGGCTCGTCCGCGAGGCACAGAAGTTAAAAATGGAAACCCTGGCTTTAACGGACAGGAATTCGCTCCTCAGGGCAGTGGATTTCTTCCGGGCGGCCTCCGCATGCGGGGTTCGGCCCATTCTCGGGTTGGAACTTTCCTATTTCAGGAAAGAGCCCTCATCGCGCCCTTACAAAATCCTGCTTTTTGTGGAGAACGAGCGGGGGTACGGAAACCTGATTTCCCTCTTAAACCAGGCGCACCTGAAGATCAGGCCTGGAATTCCCCCGCAGGCGGAGCTGAGTGAAATCCTGAGGAAGAACGATGGGCTGTGCGCCTTAAGCGGGTGGAGGGAAAGCGAGGCTGGAAAACTTCTCCTCGAGGGGAACCTGGAGGGAGCTTCCCGGGCTCTTGCGGAATTGAAGGAAGCCTTTGGACAACGCCTTTTCCTGGAGCTTCAATGGCATAGCGAGGAAGAGGAAAGAAAAATTTTAAAGGGACTCCTTTGCCTAAGCAAAAATTTGAATATTCCTCCTGTAGCAACCAACGATGTCCACTACCTCCTGCCCTCAGAGGAAAGGCTTTACCGGATCCTGAGCTGCATCCGCACCCTGACCCGCCTGGGGGAACCGCATCCGGAAAAAGGAGGGACGAAAAATCGTCACCTGCGCTCGGAAAAAGAAATGGAGATGGCCTTTTCCTTCTGCCCTCAGGCTCTGCACAACGCCCTCATCCTTTCCGAACGGCTCCGGTTTTCCTTCCCCCCTTACACGCTGCGTCTGCCTCGTTCGGGCCGGACAGTGGAACAGGAAAACGCTTTTTTGCGCGAGCTCTGCCTGAAGAAGCTCCCCTGCTTTTACGCTTATTCCGAGCTGGAATACGCGCGTCAGAGGCTAGAGTACGAGCTGCACCTGATCCAGGAGATGGGCTATGCCGGATACTTCCTCCTGGTTTATGACCTCGTTGAGGAAGCCAGAAAGAGGGATATTTACGTTCTGGGCAGGGGATCAGCCGCTTCCAGTTTGGTCTCATATCTTCTGGGGATCACCTTTGTGGACCCAGTAAAGGAAAACCTGCTCTTCGAGCGTTTCCTGAATCCAGCGCGCCTGAATGATCCCCCGGACATTGACCTGGACATTGAAAGAGAGCGCAGGGAGGAGTTGATGGATTACGTACGCCAGAAGTACGGAGAGGACAGGGTGGTTCATGTGGGCGGACTGAGCACCTTCCGTCTTCAGGGAGCATTGCGCGAAGTAGGAAAGGCAGTGGGAAGGACAAAGGAGGAGATCGACTACTTCCAGGAAAACCTTCAGTTTAAAAAAGCGCAGAGCCAGGAGGGGCTCCGGTGGCTGGAGTACGCTCAGGCGCTTGAGGGTTTGATCTATCACGTGACCACGCACCCCTCAGGTTTTGTAATCACAAGAAAACCCGTGCAGGAGGAGGTCCCGCTCATCATCACTCCCGAGGGAGTAAGCACTCAGTACGACATGCGCGCCCTCGCCCGCCTCGGTTTCCTGAAAATGGATTTTATCGGCTCAAGGAACCTGAGCATGATCCAGGAGACAAAAAGGTTGCTCTCCTCCAATTGGCTCAGGGAAATCCCTCTTGAGGATCGAGCGACCTGGGAGATGATCGCCAGAGGGGAGACTATCGGATGCTTCCAGTTAGAGAGCCCCGGCATGCGCTCCCTTCTGCGGAAGCTGAAGCCCAAAAACATAGGTGACCTCACGGTGGCGCTCTCCCTCTATCGACCGGGCCCAATTCAGGGAGGAATGGTGGAATCCTACATTCGCCGTCACCATGGAAAGGAGCCCGAAAGCTTCCTTCATCCCCTGCTTAAACCCATCCTTCAGGAAACGCACAGCGTGATCCTCTATCAAGAACAGGTAATGCGCATCGCCTGCGAAATAGGCGGATTCTCTATGGCAGAAGCGGACGTCCTGAGAAAAGCGATGAGCGACAAGGCTGAGGCCGTGTTAACCTCCATGAGGGAGCGTTTCCTTCAGGGCGCGGCGACAAAAGGAGTAACTGCGGAAATAGCGCAAAAGATTTACGACTTTCTGGAGAAATTTGCAGGATATGGCTTTAACAAGGCCCACAGCGCCTCCTACGCTATCATCTCTTACCAGACCGCTTATTTAAAAAGGAATTTTCCCCGGGAGTTTTTCAGCGTGCTCCTCTCTACGGAGCAAGGCTATTACCAGCCCTTTGTTTACGCCGAGGAGGCAAGGAGGCTGGGTGTGCCCATCCTGCTCCCAGACATCAACAGAAGCCAGAAGAGATGCACGGTGGAGAATGGCGGTATTCGCCTTGGCCTTTCCTACATTAAGGACCTGGGTCCGAGCCAAATAGAAGAGATAATTGCCAGAAGACCTCAGGGGGGATTCAGAAGTTTCGAGGAAGCGCTGCACTTGCTCTACCAGTATTTAGACCGCAGAGCTTTTGAAGCCCTGATCAGGGCAGGAAGTATGGACTCCTTTGGCTTAACTCGTCCCACGATGCTCGCAAGCCTTCCCTACCTTCTCCACCGCTTGAGGGAAAAGCCCGCCCTTATGGAGCTCAAGGAAGTGCAGCCAGCGTTTTTCCTTTGCCCTCTTCCTCAAGAGGAGGCCAGAGAATCCTGGGAGTTCACCGGGATCTATGCGCCTTCCCATCCTCTCCAGGTATATAAAGATAAACTCGCCTCTTACCTTACCGATGCCAGTCTCAAGGTAAAGGACCTTCCCAGAGGAAGCAAAATCAGAGCAGCTTCACTTTTGACGCTCGCCCGCCTGGAAAAAACAAAAACCGGAAAAAGGATAGGCTTTCTGACCCTCGAGGATCTCGGCGGCCAATGGGAGGCAATACTTTTCCCGGAGGAGCTCTCGCGTTTCTTTCACCTTCTCCGCGCTCGTTCCCTGCTTCTTTTAGAAGGGGAGGTGAGCGAGCGCGACGGAGAGCGGAGCCTGGTGGTCAAGGATCTAAAGGCTTTGAACTTCCACAAGAAGAAAAGCCCTATTTTGAGCGATAATTATTATGTGCACAGATTAGGGGGTATAGTTACAGGATGAAGAAAAGGCGAATCATCCACGTGGATATGGATGCCTTTTTTGCCTCTGTGGAGGAATTGGACAATCCCTCCCTCAAAGGGAAGCCCGTGATCGTGGGGGGTCACCAGACGAAAAGAGGAGTGGTCTCTTCCGCCAATTACCTGGCGCGTTCCTACGGGGTGAAAGCCGCCATGCCCCTCTGGCAGGCAAAACAACTCTGTCCCCAGGCCGTCTTTCTTCCGGTTCGCATGCACCGTTATGCGGAAATCTCCCGAAGGTTCCTCGAGATCTTTTTCGATTACACTCCCCTTGTGGAGCCCATGGGCTTCGACGAGGCCTATCTGGACGTTACGGGCTCCGAGCACCTTTTTGGCCCTGCACTGGAAATCAGCAAGGAAATCCAGAGGAGAGTGAAGGAGGAGATCGGCCTTTCCTGCTCGGTGGGGATATCCTATAACAAATTCCTGGCCAAGATCGCTTCCGGATGGAAGAAACCAGGAGGGCTATTTCAAATTCTCGAGGAGGATGCTCTGGATTTCCTTGAAGGGCTTCCCCTGGAGGAGCTCCCCGGAGTTGGTTATGCCACTAAGGAGCGCCTGGAGCGCATGGGCTTAAGAAAAGCAGGAGAACTACGCCAGGTTCCCCTGGAGGTTCTGGAAGCGGAGTTCGGCAAAATGGCTTTAGAGCTCCTGGCCTATGCCCAGGGGATCGATGACCGGCCCGTTATCCCTGTCTCTGAGAGAAAATCCATAGGGGAAGAGTGCACTTTCGCACAAGATATCAGCGATCCGGAGAGGCTCCTTATGATACTCCTGGAGATGACGGATAGGCTGGCCAGGTACCTGAGACAGGAGGGCTTCCGCGCTCAGAGGGTAACGGTGAAAGTCCGCTTTCCCAATTTTAAGACCATCACCAGATCGGATACTCTGTCCCAGCCCACAGATGTAAACGATGAGATTTATCAGGCAGCAAAAAGGCTCTTCCTGAAGTCCCTTCCCGGTAGGGTGCGCCTCTTAGGACTGAGCCTCTCAGGGCTCGTCAAAGTGGAGGAACTTCTTCTTTTTCCGGAAGATAAAAAAGTTAAGGATGAATCCCTGGTTAAAGCCCTCGACAAAATCCAGGAAAAGTACGGTGAGGGAGCCATCGAGAGGGCCTTGAGGCTGAGAGGAAAAAGAAAAGGGTAAAGCTCTGGGTAACTTAAAGGGTCGGGCAAAATTTTCCTTGCTTTTTGGTTTAAAATTAAATCATGCAGGAAGATGTTAATCTCGATCGGCCAGAAGCTTTAAGAGCGCAGGACCCCGGCAGAATGCTGGGTGTAACCTATCACACGGCGGAGGGAATCGAGGAGATCATTTCCCTCGGTCGTCAGCTGGAAAATGAAATCCCTCGCTTAAAGTTTACCCGGACCATCTTTCTGGGAACCGGAGGGGGCTCACGGGCGGCTCTCGATCTCTTGCACTCGTATCTTTTCCACTCCTTCCCCTACCCTTTCTATATTTATCAGGGATACGGTTTGCCCGGATTCGTGGACAGCGAAACCTTAGTCTTTATCCTCAGCCATTCCGGGGAGACAGAGGAAAGCCTCTCCCACTTCGAAGAAGCCCGAAGAAAAACTGAAAAAATTCTCGTTATTTCCGCTGGCGGCACGCTCACTCGACTGGCGCAGGAGCACGGGTTCTTTTGCTTCCCGGTACCCGTGGGAATGGAGGCCAGATCCGCCATGCCATATTTGTTCTTTGCCGCCCTTTTTCTGCTTTCCAAGCAAGGAATTCCCCTGGATGAGGAGGAAATCCAGGAGGCCGTTTACACCTTGAAGATGGAAAGGGAGCTTTTAAAGGAAGAAATTCCCCTTTCCAGTAACCCGGCGAAAACTCTGGCCCTGAAATTAAAAGGGTTAATTCCTTTTATTTACGGGTCCTACGGGTTCTCCGATGCTCTTGCTGAAAGGTTCCGCAGGCAGCTTGCGGAAAATGCCAAGACGCTGGCACACGCTAATATCATTCCTAACATGCACCACGATGAGATAGTGGGATACGAAGAAAAAAGTCTCAGGGATAAGGTGATGGCGGTTTTAATTAGAGACTTCCTAGAGGAAAAGAAAATTAGAAAAAGGTTTGAAGTAACAAAGGAAGTTTTAGGGGAAAGGGGGGTTCCCGTTTTAGAGGTTTATCCGCTGAATAAGGGCTCTAAGTTGGCGCGCCTGTTTTCTTTGATTCAACTTTTAGACTATACGTCGATCTACCTTGCGCTCCTCAGGGGATTCAACCCGCGGGAAGTGGCCATTATCAAGCTCCTCAAAGAGAGAATGAAGGAATGAAAAGAGGGATTGGCATTGACCTGGGCGGGACAAAGATATTGGGAATCCTCATGGAGGAAGGCGGCAGGATTCTCAGGAAGGTTGATGGAAATACCGGGGATCCCTCTTCGGAAAAGGAAGTCCTCCGGAACCTGTTTTCAGTGATCGAAAGCCTGCTTGAAGAGGGGCCTGTTTCCTCTATCGGCATTGGCTGTGCCGGACCAGACGATTTTGAAAACCAGGTCGTGGTCACCTCACCCAATTTGCCCTTTATCAAAAATTACCCCTTAAAAGGGGTGGTGGAGGAGCGCTTCGCCATTCCCACTCTGGTGGATAACGATGTGAAAACGGCAGCCCTGGGGGAGCTAATTTTTGGCGAGGGCAAAGATCTACAGCCTTTTTTCCTCATCACCCTGGGAACTGGAATCGGCGGTGCCCTGGTCTCAGAAGGAAAAGTTTTCCGGGGGGTTTGCAACACCGCAGGAGAAATCGGACACACCGTCTTTGATTGGGCAAGTACAGAAAGGTGCGGATGCGGTAAATACGGATGTCTGGAAGTCCTTGCCTCCGGGACCGCAATTCGCCGATACGTCCTTCGCGGTTTGGAATCCGGTCAACCTTCCGTCCTCCAGGGGGTCCCCCCGGGAAAGATCGACGCTAGATTAGTGGCGGAAAAAGCCAGGGAGGGCGATGAGCTTTCAAGGGAAGCCTATCTTAAAGCAGCCTACTGGATTGGAGTGGCCTTCTCCCATCTCGTCCAGATCCTCAATCCCCGGGCGATCATCATTGGAGGAGGAATGAGTGAGGCCTGGGACCTGATGGAAGGAAAATGCTTGGAAGTTCTGGCCTCCTTAACCATGGAATTTCCCCTGAAGCACCTGGAAATCCGCAGGTCCCCTCTGGGAAATTTAGCAGGAGTGATAGGGGCTTGCTGGATGGGAATGAACAGAAACTAAAGGAAAAGGGGCCATCATCTTATTAAGAATATGACCCCTTCCTGACCGAAATCCTTAGTTAAATCTTAAAGGTTATTTTCCTTTGAACGACCTCAAATCCTCCAAGAGGACTTCCAGATCCTCCTCGTGCTCCATTTCATCTTCCAGAATCTCAATGAGCAAATGCATGGTCACAATGTCCTTGCCCTCAACGAACTGGATGAGTTTCTGGTAAGTAGAGATCGCGCATTGCTCGCCCTTAATGTTCTGGAGAAGCAATTTTTCAGTATCAGGATCCACAGGAGCATCGTAGCCGCAATTTGTGAGTTTGTACCACTCCTCCGGTTTTAAAACCGGCGTACCTCCGAGCTGAATAATCCTCTTAGCAAGGATCTCCGCATGCTCAAATTCCTCCTTGGCGTGCTGGGAAAGCTCCTTCTCCACCTCACCGTGCATCCGACCTTTTACAACCAGAGCGCCAACCCAGTACTGGTAATAGGCCAGCCATTCGTCAGAAAGGGCTTTATTTAGAAGTTTGAGCAGTTCATCAAGTTTCACACCAACAATCTCTCTCCCTTTGGTTCCCATTTCTCTCTCCTCTCTAAAAAATTTCTTTTTGTTACTAATATAACTTTAAAAACCCATCAAATATTTCTTTTATAATTTGATCTCATTTAAAGAGATGTGTGAAAAAGTTGTCATACTTTTTATACTGCGACCAGTTCCTCTTTCGAGTTAGCCCTGGGCTATAGTTCTCGCCCCTGATACTTTGCGCTCCAGTCTTTGATTATCAAGCATCTTTTTCTTTCCCTGTGGTGTTTTCTTTGAATTGGCACCGGCTGCACGTGTATGACCCAATTTTCGTCATGTTTTCTGTGAGCGCGGATGAGTGGATCTCAGGGTAGGAATCACTCATTTTTTTTACCGTCAGGGAGCAGTATGAGAGACTATAACCATCAGAGAAAGCCAGACTCCGCTTGTGGGGTTGCGCTGGGATTGGCAATCAAAAGAGTGATCTCCCCTTTGGCATTCTTTCCCGCAAGCAGCCATAAGGGCGAGAAATTGCTACCTGAAACTTGTAAGCTCAGCCGTTCGGGGTGGGTTGTGAGCTTAGACCAAAGGATTTGTATTGCTGGTAAGGTAAAAAAGCCTTCTGGTGAACCAGGGAATTAAAAGTTCAATTAAGAGGGAAACCTTAAATAAGAGTTTAAGGAGCTCAAAAAAGAAAGCTTGAAGACGGACTGTAAGGACTAGAGTAAAAAAGCCCGAAAGCAGGAACGAGAAGGTACTTAATGCTTCACTTGAGTAATTGGCTTTTATTTTCTTTACTTTCCCTTTCTGGAATAAAAGGAATATATAATAAATACCGTGGTTAAGAGGAGAAAGCGTCCTCAGCCCGCTTAAAATATCAGGAGGGATAAGGATGAGAATCTTTTCTTCGCTGGGGCTTGATGAGATTTACTCTTTCAAGAAGAGCATCCGCTGGACCTTTATAATTCTAATGTGTATGTCAGTCATCCTCCTTGCGGATCAGAACGTGATGTCCCCCAATATTCAAGCGATCGAAAACGAGTTTCAAATCACGGATCGGGAAATAGGCCTCGTGGGCTCGGCCTTCACCCTGGTAGCAGCTATCATCACTCTGCTCTGGGGGTACCTATCGGACAAGTTCTCCCGAAAATGGCTGCTTGTTGCTGCCATCCTCGTGGGCGAAATCCCCTGCTTCCTCACGGGCTTTGCCAGGAACTATACCGAGCTTTTGACTTTGAGGATTTTAACCGGAATTGGAATTGGAGGCATGGTCCCGGTTACTTTCTCCCTTTTAGGGGACCTTTTTACGGAAAAGCAGAGGGCAACCGCCCAGGCCTGGTACCAGGCCGTCACTGCAGTGGGTACGCTCCTGGGAATGATTGTTGCTGGATTCCTGGGACCGGCCCTGGGATGGCGCATCCCCTTCATGGTGGTCTCCGCGCCCAATTTCCTTTTCCTTCTGGGTCTGGTCCTCTTCGGCGGGGAACCCAAAAGGGGAGGAGGGGAACAAGAAATCAAAGATTTAGTACTTTCAGGCAAGGAATATAAGTCCAGGCTCAGGGTCAAGGACTACATCAATTTAGTAAAGACCCCCTCCAACATCTGGCTTTTCATCCAGGGAATCCCGGGAACTGTAGCCTGGGGAATCCTTCCTTTTTACATCATCACCTTCTACCAGAGGCATAAAGGCTTCTCAGTGGAGCTGGGGACGATCCTGATGCTCGTTTTGGGAATCGGGGTGATCCTGGGTAAGCTCTTCGGCGGAATTATCGGCAACAAGCTTTACAACAAGGACAAGCGGTTGCTCCCGATATTCAATGGGGTAACCACACTCCTGGGGATTATTCCCTTGATGATCACGCTTTCCTGGCCTGCACCTCAAAATCCCACCTTTTCCTCCCTTATCCCTCCTGCGGTTTTTGGCTTTCTGGGAGCGGCGATCATCGCCATCGCCGGGCCCAATGTTCAGGCCATGCTCATGAACGTGAACCCCCCGGAGTACAGGGGGGCGATTTCCTCCATTTTTAACCTGACTGACTCCATCGGTGCGGGCTTCGGCCCTTACATCGGTGGCCTCCTCTCCACAGCCAGGGACCTCGATTTCGCGATGAAGACCTCCACCCTTTTCTGGATCCCCTGTGGGCTCCTCTTCTTCGTTTTGATCAAATACCTCCCTCAAGATACTGAGAAACTGCGGCGCAAGATGTCCGCAGTCCGCCAGGAAATGGAAAAGGGCACTTCCAGTGGAGCTGGTTTATAAGGGCGGAAGAGCGGCTCTCAAGGACCGGGAAATCCCCTTCCACGATTCCCTGAGTCTGGATGGGCTGAAAATTCAGCTTTCTTTTGAAGAAGGGGAAATTCGGGGCACAGTCCAGGAAGAGAAGGAGCTATTCCTGGAAAGGGTGGAGCTGGAATTTGAAATCCGGGGAGAATACTCCTTTTTCAAAAATGGCTTTCAGTCCTGGTCGCCCTCTTTAGAGATAAAGGGGGAGCCTCCTCCACCCCGGATTTTGATCAAGGCTCTGGCTCTGCACTGGGACGATCCAGGGTATTTGAAGGAGATTTCCTATTTCCAGAAGTCCCACTTTCTCACCTACCTCAGGAGCGGAGATCAATATCTTTACCTTGAAGCGCAGGATCTGCCCATTCCCCTCGTGCACTTCCTCTTCCGGGGAAAAACTCTAAAAGTAGTCTCGGAGATCAGGCGCTCCGGCCCCAACCAGTTCACCTTTCTGGATTTAAAAATGGAGAGGCTTTCAGCCCTCCATCCCGCAAGGAAGAAAATGGGGCGCATTTTCGGTTGGACAAGCTGGTACTATTACTATAACCGGGTGCGCCCGGAGGACGTCCTTTTAAACCTCGAGCTCTCGCGCAACTTTCCTTTTCCCCTCACCTACTTTCAAATCGACGACGGCTGGGAAAAAGCCATCGGGGATTGGGAGGAAAACGAGAAATTTAAAGGAAGGCTCCGGGAGCTTGCCTTAAAGATCAAGGATACGGGATATAGACCCGGAATCTGGCTTGCTCCATTTATTGTGGAAAAGAAGTCCCGCACTTTCAAGCGCAGGGACTGGCTCCTGAAGGATGAATCGGGAAAATTTCAAGTTGCCGGGTTCAATCCTGTCTGGGGAGGGCACTTTTACACTTTAGACCCCACTCATCCCGAAGTGCAAAGCTACCTCCGGGAGAGGATCGAAACCTTTCGGGAGATGGGCTTTGAGCTCTTCAAGATGGATTACCTCTATTCCCTGGCCCTCCAGGGAGAGCATTTCAAGGAGAACCTCTCCCGGAGGGAAGTGATCGAGGAAGGGTTGAGCCTCCTCAATTCTGCTTGCGGGGATGCCCTAATCTTGGGTTGCGGGGCTCCCCTCCTTACCTCCAGAGTCTACCATTTCCTGCGCATCGGACCGGATGTGGCGGATAAGTGGGAGGATAAGCTTATCCGCCTAGCAGGGCACATCGGGGGAGTGGAAGCGAAAAGCTGCTTGAGCAACACCCTTTCCCGCTTTTTCCTGGATGGCCGATTTTGGCTTTCTGATCCGGATGTGCTCATCTTACGAAGAGGGAAACTCAACCCGGAACAAAGCCGGACTCTGATCCTGGCTAATTTCCTCCTCTCTCATTTCCACTTTTACTCCGATCCTTTAAACATTGTTCCCAAAGAGAATCTCGAACTTTTGCGCACCCTAGAGCCCTTTTTGGATTTTTCCCCCGAGGAGGGAATTCCCGGAGAATACTTCACCTTCAGGGGAAAATCCGGGCGAAAAGAGGTTTTAGGATTTATCAACCTGAAATCCCGGTCTTTCGAGGTTAGGGTCGAGGAGGGATTCAAGGAAGTCCTCACCAGGGGAAGGGGAAATCTCCTGGGGCCATTTCAGACCAGGGTATTTGTGAGGGAAGAGAGTAATATTTCGCTATGATTTTAACTTTGACAATCAACCTGGCAATTGACAAGGTGGCCATCCTGGAGAAGTTCGAGGCAGGAAAGGAAAACCGCATCCAGCTCGTCTCCTCCCTCCCTGGAGGGAAAGGGGCAAACGTTTCCCGGGCCCTAAAAAGCTTCAAGGAGGAAGTCTTGATCTGCGGACTGAAGGGTGGGAAAAACGGGGAGTTCATCGAGGAGGGTTTAGTCAGAGAAGGAATCAACCCCATCCTTTTCCCCATCAAGGAAGAAAACAGGGTCTGCCTGATCCTGGTGGAAAAATCGGGGGTTGTGACGGAAATTTACGAGGTGGGGCCAAGGATCGAGGAGGAGAGCCAGGAAAAATTCCTGAACTTCTTCAGGGAGGTCTGGAAAGATTTTTCCTGGATCATAGTTTCAGGAAGCCTTCCTCCCGGTTTCCCTGAGGATTATTACGCCCGTATACTCAGGGGAAGAAGAGGCAAAAAGCTCTTCCTGGATTTCCACAGCGGAGCCCTGCTCAAGGCCCTTGAGGAAGAGGTCTTTCTTCTGAAAATCAACGAGCGGGAATTTCTGAGGACATTCAAGGAGCCCGATCTCTTTCCCGCAATAAAAACCGTGATCGAGAAATTTCCCATTCAGTATCTAGTGGTGACCCTTGGGGAAAACGGCGTCCTGGGAGCGGATCAGGAAAAAATATACCGCATTACTTCCACCTATAAGCCTGGGGTGATCTGCCCGGTAGGCGCTGGGGATGCCTTTATGGGAGGTCTGGTGCACGCTTTTAAAGAGGGCAAGGATTTTAAAGAGGCGCTGCTTCTGGCAACGGCGGCCTCGATTTCCAATGTGACCCTTTACGAAGGAGGAAGGGTTAATCCCGAGGAGTTCGAAAGAATCCTAAAAGGGAAATATCTCCAGATTGAGATCTTATAATGGAGAAGGAGGAAGAGAATGGAGTTTCTCTGGGGAACTGCAACCGCCGCCCATCAAGTAGAAGGGGGTAATTATTACAATGACTGGTGGCTCTGGGAGAAAACAGGGCGAATTAAGACCGGCGATTCCTCCGACCCGGCCTGCGACCACTATCACCTTTTTCGGGAGGACTTTCAATTAATTAAATTTTTGAACAACAACGCTTATCGTTTCTCCGTGGAATGGTCGCGGATAGAGAAGGAGGAGGAAAAATTTGACGAGAAAGAGATCGAACATTATGTAGAAATGCTCCAGGAGTTGAAGCGCCTGCACATCGAGCCGGTCCTCACCCTGCATCACTTCACTCTCCCCATCTGGCTTGCGGAAAAGGGCGGGGCCGAGAACCCTGATTTTCCGCGCTACTTCGCGCGTTTCGTAAAAAGGGTGGTTCCTGCTTTTAAGGACTACGTGCGCTACTGGATCACGATCAACGAGCCGGTGGTGCTCGCTGTCCTGGGCTACCTTTTCGGGGAATGGCCTCCGGGAATAAAGAGTTTCCGCCGGATGGCGAAAGTGGGAAGGAACCTCCTTTACGCCCATCGGGATGCCTATTTAGCGATTAAAGAGCAATTGTCTTCAGCCCTTGTCTCCATCGCTCACAACATGCAGAACTTCTACCCCTCATCTTTCTGGAACCCCGTGGACGTCGTCCTGGCAAAAACCGTGGATCGCTACTATAACTTTTCCTTCCTGGAAACGCTGATCGATGGAAAAATCAGGAGTCCCTTTGGAAAAGGGGAAAGGGATTCATCGCTTCAGGAAACCTTGGATTATATCGGGCTGAACTATTACACCCGCGCTTTCCTGCACTTTGGGTTTAAAGGATTTCAGGAGGTGAAGAAGAAAGCCCTGAGGAACGATTTCGGCTGGGAGGTCTACCCTCAGGGGATCTACGAGATCCTGGTGCGTCTCAAGCCGCTGGGGAAGGAGATCATGATCACGGAAAGCGGAACCGCGGATCAGGAGGATAAAATCAGGCCCCGGTATCTGAGGGACATCGTTTCCTGGATGAGAAAGGCAAGCCAGGAAGGGGTAAAGACCATCGGGTATATGCACTGGTCTTTGATGGACAACTTCGAGTGGCTCGAGGGTTATTCCATGCGCTTCGGGCTCTTCGAGGTGGACTTCAAGACCCAGGAGCGCAAACCCCGCCAGAGCGCCTATGTTTATCGGGAGATCGCCGGAGAGAAAGCTTTCCCTAAGCAACTCACTTTTGCATAAACCTGACGAGTTTTTGACAAACACGGGCCTCGTCATCTAATTTTGCAAAAACGAAACTCAGAGGAGGATACCTTGAAAAAACCACAAGGAATGGCGAATTTTTTTATCATCTGGGTTGGGCAGGTTTTTTCCCTTTTAGGAACGGCGATGTCCGGCTTCGCCCTGACCATCTGGGCCTGGAGCGCAACTGGAAAGGCAACTTCCCTCGCTTTAGTGGGATTTTTCAGCTTCTTTCCCATGGTTATCGCCAGTCCTTTTGCCGGGGCACTCGTCGACCGCTGGAACAGGAAGCTGACCATGATGCTTTCCGATATTGCCTCCGGTTTGATGACCGTGGTCGTGCTCGTCCTCTACCTTTTGGGAAAACTCCAAATCTGGCACCTTTTTATCACAGGGGCCATTTCGGGTATTTTTCAGGCTTTCCAGTGGCCAGCCTACTCTGCCGCCATCACTATGATTATTCCCAAGGAGCATTACGGCAGAGCCGCAGGATTGATGTCGGTAGCAGAATCTGGCTCAGGAATCCTCGCCCCGATCATGGCTGCGGCCCTTCTGGGATTTATCGGAATCGCCGGCGTTCTGGCTATCGACCTCATCACTCTGGCCATGGCCGTATCGGCTCTTCTCATCGCTCGTGTGCCCCAGCCCCCACGCACAGAAGCAGGGCTTGAGGCTCAGGGGAGCTTGTTCAAAGAAGCGGGATACGGTTTTCGCTATATATTCGCCAGGCCTCCCCTACTGGGGTTGCAGCTTGTGTTCTTCATGGGGAACCTTCTTGCGGCCATCGGAGGAACGGTGGTGGCCCCCAGAATCCTGGCTCAAACCTGGAATAACGCCACAATTCTGGGCACGGTTCAATCTGTAGCAGGAATCGGAGGCGTGCTGGGAGGCATTATTATGAGCATCTGGGGAGGGTTCAAGCGAAAAATCCACGGGGTGCTCACGGGGTGGATTCTTTCTTTCGCCTTCTTAAGTGTATCTTTTGGCTTAGCCCAGACCCCTCTTCTCTGGGCGGTGTCCTCTTTTCTGGGAAGCATGATTATCCCCATCATTAACGCTTCCAACCAGGCTATCTGGCAGTCTAAAATTCCTCCTGACATTCAGGGCAAGGTCTTCTCCGTGCGCCGGTTGATTGCGCAGCTATCGGCTCCTATCTCTATGCTCATCGCCGGACCCCTGGCAGACAATGTCTTCGAACCCTTAATGAGAAGCCAGAATTCTCTCTCTAACTTTCTTTACCCCGTCTTCGGTATCGGTCCCGGAAGGGGCATGGCCTTAATGATTTTCTTCATTGGGGTACTGGGAATCCTGCTTGCCGCATCTAGTTACCTGATTAAGCCTGTTCGGGACGTAGAGCTCCTGATTCCTGACTACGATGTGTACCTGAAGGCGGAAGTTCAGGAGGAAGCCGTACCCACTTCAGCCTCCCAGTAGTAATATTAAGAAGTGATCTTGGGATTAATTCTTTTAGCGACCACAATCGCTTCCCTGACCTCCCTGGCGGGAGCCACGATGCTCCTCCTGGGTCAGAAAAAAGGCCTGGTAATTTTTGGTCTGGTAAACCTGGCCACAGGAGCCCTGATCGGGGCTGCCTTTTTCCATCTGATCCCCGAGTCCTGGGAAAAAACTGCTCTTTCCCCTTACTTCCTCATTTTGGGGATTTTACTTTTCTTCATTCTGGAAAAATTCCTTTACTGGAGGCACTGCCACTCGGGCGAGGAGTGCAAGGTGCACGTGGAAGCCTTTTCGTATTTGAACCTTATCGGAGACGCAGTGCACAATTTCATTGATGGGGCGGTGATCGCTGGCGCTTTTCTCGCCAGTCCCGCTCTGGGTTGGGCCACCACGCTAGCTGTAGTTCTGCACGAGGTCCCTCAGGAGCTGGGGGATTTCGCCATCTTGCTTCACGGGGGGTTCACTCCCGGAAAAGCGCTCTTTTATAACCTCTTAAGCCAGATGACTTGCATTCTGGGAGGAGTGTTGACCTATCTTGTGGGGGAAACAGTCCACAATCTGGAGCCTTTCCTGCTTTCTTTCGCCGCAGGCGGCTTCCTTTATATCGCGCTTGTGGACCTACTTCCAGAGATGAGGCACAGTACGGGATTGAAAAGCGCCCTCTCGGAAGTCATACTTATCTTAGCGGGAATCTTCTTGATGTGGGGGTTGAAAGCGGTGATGGCTGTATGAGCATGCGTATTCTGGTCTGGGGAGCTGGCCCAGTAGGGCTTTATCTGGGAGTTTGCCTCGAGGAGGCCGGGGCAGAGGTGCACTTTTTAGGGAGGAGAAAGGTGCTCGAACCCCTTAAAGAAGGTTTTCTAATTGAGGAGGAGGGGGCAAGACGAGAGGTCAAAAACTTGAGGGTCTTCTTTGACCTGGAGGAGGTGCGTGGAACTTCCTACGATTGGGCGATTATAGCCTTTAAATCTCATCACAATCTGGCGGTAGCCCCTCAGCTTTCCACTGTTCAAGCAAGAAAAATTCTGGTCGTGCAGAACGGAATCGGGAACGAGGAATTTTTCATGGGCTATCATAACGGTGTGGCCTCAGGGGCGTTCACCAAGGTGGTGCACATCAAGGATGGCGTCTTGAAGGCCTCAAAGGGAGGAATAGGGCTGGCCCCAGAAGGGATAGTCGAGGATCTTTCCGCCCTTTTTGCCCTGAGGACCCAGGTAGCAATTTACCCGGATTATCGTCCTATGAAGTGGAGTAAGCTTCTTTTGAACATCCTGGGGAGTCCCATCGCCTGCGCTTTGAATTTGCCCCCTCAGGATTACATGTATGATAAAAGAGGCATTTGGCTGGAAAAAATCCTACTCAAGGAATTTTTGGGTCTCATCAGAAAAATAGGGATTCCCTTAGTGAATCTCCCCGGGTATCCGGTAAAGCTTTTTCCTTTGCTTCCTTATCTTCCCGCCGGGCTTTTCCGACGCATTTCCAAAGCGCGGGGGGAGAAGCTACCCTCGCTCCTTGCGGATTCCCGGGAAGGACGTCCTCTGGAAATCGGGGCCCTCCTTTTGAATCCCTTGAAGGAAGCGGAAAAGCATAACTACCCGATGCCCCTTGCTTCCCTGATTTACAAAATATTAGAGGGAACCCGGACAACTACCCTGAATTCCCTCTACAAAGAGTATCTGAAAACCGTTTAAGGAAGCTTCTCCGGCTCCGGATAGCCCTCAGCGTTCTCCACCTTCACCCTGAGCATTTTATCCCCCACCTGGATTTTCCTGACCACCTCCATACCCTCGATCACCTGACCGAAAACAGTGTACTTCCCGTCCAGGGATGGTTGGGGAGCAAGGCAGATGTAAAACTGGGAACCGGCAGAATCAGGATCGTCCGCTCTGGCCATGGCCACAGTCCCTTCCAGGTGCTTGCGGGAGTTGAACTCCGCTTTGATATGATATCCCGGTCCCCCCGTGCCATTACCGTTAGGGTCGCCTCCTTGAATTACAAACCCGGGTTCCACCCTGTGGAAGGTTAACCCATCGTAGAAGCCCTTCTTAGCAAGATAGATGAAGTTAGCCACGGTATTTGGGGCATCCTGAGGATACATCTCAAGTTTGATCGTCCCCTTTTCCGTTTCGATGATGGCCAGAGGCAGGTTCCCGGAAGTAGGGGTCTCCGAGGAAGAAGGAGTGGTGGGGGTCTGAGCCGGAGAAGAAGTGGTAGTTAAAGGGAAGGGAACCGGAGACTGGGTAGGGTTCATGCCCAATTCCCGGCAACCTGCCACAAAAAGCAAAAGAACAAATAAAGATAAAAGGAAGAGCACCAACCTGGTTGATTTTCGCATTTCATCCCTCCAGCTTTTGCTTCAATTTAAGGATGAGCTCATTTTCCAGTTCTGGCTCTTTTAACCAGCGCTTAAGCTCCTGCCAAACAAGTGGGCATTCCTCCCGGGATGAGTAACCCAGGACTTCCCTGATCGCTTTATCCAGAAGTTTTCTGGATCCCTTTGTATCCGGAAGTGCGATCTTCTCCATCAATCCTTTCAGGTGCCTGATGTAGCAGGTCAAGCTCTCTCTCCTTTCTCGAATATTTTCTTCAATCTTTACACATTCTTCAAATTTGTTTTATGGAGATTTTAAATAATTGGAGGAGAATGGTCTCAGAAAGGAGGGAATGAGAATGAGAAAAATAGTGATGGGAATTCTCATTGCCGGATTGTTGGTGTCCCTTGGAGTGGGGCTGACCTGGGCGGCTGACAACAGCCAGATCACGACCACGAATACCCAAACTTCCAGCACCGTTCAACAGGGAACGACCACGGACACAGTGAACTGCCCCGAGTACTTCAGAAGAGGGATGAGGCATCTGGGAGACCTCGAGAAGAGAGCCCAGAACCTGGAGGAGAGAGCAGCAAACCTTAAAGAAAGAATGCTCTCCGACCTGAAGGATAAGTTGGGGTTGACTGACGACCAGATTTCCCAGATTCAGACCGCCATCCAGTCTGCCCAGGATACGGTGCAGACCCTTCAGGATCAACTCAAGACAGCTCAGCAGGATCTCAGGGATGCCCTTAAGGCTAACCCCACGGACACAGTGAAGCTGGCCCAGGCTCAGGAGACAATCGCTTCCTTAGAGAAGCAACTCCTGAACAACCGGGTGCAGACGGCACTGAAGGTCAAGGAAATTGTCGGGCCCGATAAATTCGCACAGTTAGACGGCTGCTTCGGCCTTTTCCTCGGGCCTCGCCCATTTGAAAAATAACCCAAAACCCCTTTCAAACCTCCTCCTTAAATCACGGCCCCGTCCGGGGCCGTGATTCTTTATTCCCCTGAACTCCATTATAATGTGAGCCAAATCCAGGAAGGAGTGACTTTAAAATGAGGACTGTCCCGGCCAACGATCTCTTGGAGTTTGCAAAGGCCGTGCTCATCCGCCTTGGGGTTCCGGAAGAGGACGCCCGAATCGTGTCTGATGTCCTGATCCAGGCTGATCTGAGAGGAATTGATTCCCACGGCATCGCCCGCCTCAGGCGCTATGTTAAGGGATTAAAGGAAGGATATATTAAACCTGAAGCGGAAATTAAAATAATAAGGGAAACTCCGGTCACAGCAACCCTCGATGGAGGTGCAGGGCTGGGCCAGGTCATCTCGGTTAAGGCCATGGAACTTGCCATTAAGAAGGCCAGGGAAAATTTCCTCGGTTTTGTAGCAGTGCGCAACACAAATCATTTTGGGATCGCTGGCTACTATTCTATGATGGCCTTGAAAGAAGGAATGATCGGTATCTCCACCACTAACTCAGAGGTGTGCATTGTTCCTACCTTTGGCGCAAGGGCAATGTTGGGAACGAACCCCATAAGCATTGCTGTTCCCACCCTGAAGGAGCGTCCTTTCGTCCTGGATATGGCCACAAGCACTGTGCCCGTGGGGAAGATTGAGGTTTACGATCGCCTGGGAAAATCCCTTCCTGAGGGGTGGGCAGTAGATGAATACGGGGAAAGCGCCCGGGACCCGGCCAGGGTGATCGAAAACGTTTACGGTCACAAGGGGGGTGGGCTCCTCCCTCTGGGTGGTCTGGAAGAGGAATCCGGAGGACACAAAGGGTACGGTCTGGCGCTGGTCGTGGAGATCTTCAGCGCTTTGCTTCCCGGAGCCCTATATTCCGAGCTGGTTTACCCTTTTGATGAGGAAAGGCGTCCTCTTCCCCCGAACATCGGCCATTTTTTCGGAGCTATGCGCATAGATGCTTTCCGCGAACCTGAAGAGTTCAGGAAAGATATGGACGATCTCCTGAGGCGCTTGAAAAATTCCCCAAAGAGAAGAGGGAAAGAACGCATTTACATTCATGGCGAGAAAGAAATGGAAATGGTTCGTTTAAGAGAAAAGGAAGGCATCCCTCTCCTGGACAGAGTAGTCCGGGATCTCAAGGATATAGCCAGAGATCTGGGAATTGCCCCTCCTTAAAAGGCTCCCTTGCTTACAGCTTGTACCCGAACCTGCGCAGGAGCTCCTTCCTCTCCCTGATTTCCTCCTCTCCTTCGACCCCTTTTGTCTTAAACCCGTCAATTACGCCCAGAATCCCCCTCCCCTGTTCATTCTCTGTGAGAATTACGGTAACCGGGTTGGCTGTGGCGCAAAAGATGCGGCAGACCTCCGGAACCATTTTTATCGCATTGAGGACGTTAATGGGGTAGGCATCCCTGAGGAAAATAATAAAAGAATGTCCTGCTGCGATTTTCAGAGCGTTTTTCCTGGCAAGTTCAATCAAATCATGATCGTTCCCAGTCCAGCGCACCAGGCATGGCCCTGATGATTCGCAGAAAGCCAGGCCAAACTTAATAAACGGGGATGCACTAATCAGGGCCTCGTGAAGGTCCTCAACGGTCTTGATAAAGTGGGACTGCCCCAGGATGAAGTTCAGCCCTTCCGGATTTTCCACCGTTACGGATATTAATTCCACAATATATACCTCCTTTCCTCTTCCCTGTTTATTCTCCAGGAAGGTCTCACTGGAGGCAAGAGGGAATGAAAAATATTGATTTCTCCTGATTTAATGCTCACAATAGAGGCGAGGATGGTCAAAATGAGCTACTGTGTAATCATAACCACGACTTCCACTGAGGAGGAAGCCTTAAAGATAGCCGAATCCCTCGTAGAAATGCGGCTCGTGGCTTGTGCCCAGGTATTAGGGCCAATAGCCAGTACTTATATCTGGCAGGATAAGAGGGAAATCTCCAGGGAGTGGCTCTGCCTCTTCAAGACCAAGGAGGAACTTTTCCCCATCATCGAGGAGAAAATCAAAAGGCTACATTCTTACACTGTCCCCGAAATTGTTTCCTTGCCCATAACCGAAGGGAGCAAAGATTACCTTGCTTGGATAGAAGATGTCCTCTCCGAAGGGAAGGAAGGGAAATCTTAAAAGAAAGAACCGAAAACAGAGGGAGAAAATGCTAAAGGTGCGCACGGTAACGGAAGCCAAGAAGAAATTCCTCGAGCTCCTGAAGGAGGCGGAGGAAAATCCCATCCTGATCACCAGAAAGGGGCAGCCCTCAGTGGTAGTGATGAACGCCGAGCTCTATGAGTCGATTATGGAAACGATCAGGTTTTACGCTTACCCGGAAATCGCTCGGGCATTAGAGGAATGGGGAAAATCCGAGCAGGAGAAATAGAGCTCTTTTTTACCCCTTCCGGGATAGAGGGGAGGAAAGGGACAGGGTGTTACCTTTTTCCCTACCAGAGGTACTCCCGCCTCCCTTTCTTCACTCTGCTTATTCTGGCAGGAAGGGAAAAGGAAGAGGACAAAGTGCTCCAGATCCTGGAAAGTTATAATCTACCGATTATCAGAGAGATCATCGCCGTAGTGAGCAGGGAAATGGACTGGAAGAAGTTTCGGGAATGGCCGCAGTTGAAATTGGTCTACTCGGCAAAACCTGATGATGTAATCTTAACTTCCCTCAAAGATGGGCTCCGGGCTTTAAGTCTAAGGTCTCAAGCGGTGATCCTCTGCCTGGCGAATAGACCCCTGGTCAGGATGGAGAGCCTGGAAAAGCTCATCAAATCATCCCTCGAAGAGAAGAAGAACATTTTCGTCCCACTGATCGGGGGAGAGCCCTCTCATCCGATCATCATTCCCAGGAACACCGCGGTTCAAATGCTCAAAATCAGGAAGGAGATGGGCATCCCCTACTTCAGCAAGAGGTGGAGGAAAGAGGTGCCCTGCGATTGATATGCCCATCCTGTTGCGAGGGCTTCTTGTTGCTCTCTCAACCCTATCTTTAGGGGTTCTTCTTTGGGTGGGGACGTTTTTTCTCCCCTACCCCGTTTACCTTGCAGCTTCCTACGCTCTCTTCGCCCTTCTTCTGCTTTTTTCCGCCCTTTTCAAAAGCAAAGAAAGAAGGTTCATAGAAAAGCTCTTCCTCTGGGAGGCCTTGCTCCTTTTCCTTTTAATCATGGCGATCCGTCTCCCATCCTACGCCCTGTCCGGGATCCTTTTAGAAAAATTGCCCGCAATCTTTATGGTCCTCCTTTGGGCTCTCTGGGTGAAGGGATGGAGGGTCTCTTCTCTGGGACTGACCTTTTGGAAATTCCCAGAGCAAGTCCTCGTAGGCCTGAGCTTCGCGCTGCTTTACTGGATTTTATACCAAGCTACTTTCGCCCTGTACACCTGGGTCACCTCTGGTATTGCCACTTTCTATTTCTTTAATTATTCGCAGGATGTTCCCCGGGGAATCCCCCTCGATCCCGTCTCTTTTCTTATCGTCCTCTTCCTCTACTCAAATTTTGCCGAGGAACTCTTTTTTCGCGGTTTTCTGCTCAAGGAAGTTTACCGGGAAAAGAGGAAAACGCTCTTCTTTTTTCTCCTTCAGGCAGCGCTCTTCAGCATGTATCATGTCAACTACGCCCTCTTCCCTGGTGAAGGAAGAGGTGTGGACTGGGCCTACCTGGGATTTTATGTCACCTGGACATTCTTATTCGGAATCGGTTTCGGCTTTGCGTACCTGATCTCCGGAAGCGTGATTTCCACGACTATCCTTCATGTCCTGGGAAATGTCATGCAGAGCAACTGGATCTTGCTTTTTTATCCTTTATCACAAAAAGGTTCTCCCTACCCCCAGGAGACTGCTCTGGCATTCAGGGAATCAATAGTCAGGCCCGCTTTAATTTTGAATGCTTTCCTCTTCGCCCTCGTTCTGGGCATGATCTGGTTTTTGAGAAAGGGGCGCGGAAGAATTGCTCCTGGAGTGAATGCTGCCCCTGGCCAGGGAAGCGAAGACTCCCACTACCGATAGCCCGGCAAAGAAAGCAAAAGCGGTCTTAAAGCTGGACAAAAAGGCTCCCGGGTTTTCTGAAACCTGAGCGCTGCCCAAAAAGAGGGAAAAGATAAAGGTCACGGTCATAAGGCTGAAGGACTGGCCCAAAAGCCTGCTTGTCCCCAGAACAGATGATGCTATCCCGTAGTTTTCCTTCCTTATGGAGTTCATGACAGCGTTAGTGTTGGGAGCCGCGAAAAGACCAAAGCCTAATCCCATCAAAGAAAGGTTTAATATTACAAGCCACAGCGGAGTTTCTTTCCCCATAAAGGAGAATACCAGCAAGGAAAGACCAGAAAGACCCATTCCCAGGGAGGCGATCAAGCGAGGCTCCAGTCGGTCGGAAAGTCGGCCTGAAATGGGAGAAAAGAGTGCCTGGATCAGGGGCTGAGAAACCATGATTAAGCCCGAGATCTGGGGTGAAAACCCCTTCACCACCTGCAGGTAAAGGGAAAGGAGGCCGGCCGTGGAATTCGTAGCAGCGTAATTGATTAAAGCAGCAAGGTTGGAAAAAGCAAAGGCAATATTCCGGGAAAGCAGTTTTACGTCAAGCAAGGGCCATCTCATGCGGGATTCCCCTAAAAGGAATAGGAGAAGGAGAATAACACCACCACAGGCGAGGAGAAGATATCTCCAATCCCGAGCGTTGGAGAGCCCCAGTACCAATAGAACAATGGAGATTCCATAGAGCAGGGATCCCCCTGCGTCGAACTTTTCCTCGACCAGAGGTCCGGGAATAGAGCCCTTGAGCCAGATGAGCTCGAGGATTAAAGAAACCGTCCCCACAAATGCCACAAAGAAAAAGATCGTCCTCCAGTCAAATTGAGTAAAAAATCCTCCCAGCACGGGCCCCAGGGAGAGCCCCAGGTAGATTGAAGCTGTGTTGATTCCCAGAGCTGCTCCCCGCTTTCCCGGAGGGAAAGCGGCAGAAAGCAGGGCGTTGTTGGAAGCGAAGATCATCGCCGCTCCTGCACCCTGGACCAGGCGCCCGGCCATCAGAAACCAGAAATTGCTGGCCAGGGCACAGAAGATAGCGGAAATGGAGTAAAGAGCGGTTCCCCAGACAAAAACGGGTTTCAGCCCCCTCATGTCTCCCCACCTGCCAAAGGGCAAGATAAAGGCTGCCGTGGAGAGGATAAAGCCGGTTACGATCCATGTAAGAAGGGTAGCCGGGATTTGAAACTCCTTCTCAATGGAGGGCAGGGCTAAATTTAAGGCAGAAGCCATAAAGGCCGCAAGAAATGAGGTCAATACGCACAAAATGAGGATCGCTCGTTCAGATTGTCTATTCATAGAAATTTAAAATATCAAAAGTGGCTGAGGTTTTTCAACCCCAAAATAACCGATATCTCCTTCAGTTCCTCGGAAAGGTCACCAGGAGTAATGACCAGATGATTGGCCAGAGGAAGGTGTTTGATAAACTCAGCTTCCGGAAGCTTCAAGCTAATTTGCGTGCGGCAGAGGTTTTCCTTTCTTTGCCAGGGCAAAGTTTGAGCGGAGGAGAAAAAAATACCTTCCAGGGATGGGGCGATTTTACATAAGGTATAAGTGCCTTGAGTAATCACTCCTTCAAGAGCTACGCTTTTTCCGGATTCGAAATGAGGGGAAAGGGAGAAGTCACTCGTTAAGCCAGGAGCAACAGTACAATGGGCAAGCACGATCTGATCCCTGTCAATCCAGGCCGGGTTCGCCATGAACGAGGGCTTTCCAGAAAGGGCAGAAAGGAGGAGCATGGTAAGGAGTGAGGGCAAATCTCCCTCACAGGCAGCTGGAACCCCGGAGTTGTTCAAGTTGGCCAGAGCAAGACAACCAGTTTGCCCGGTCTGGCTAAGAAGGTCGAAGCAGGAGAGCGCGATCCCGGAGTAGTTTTCCTTTTTCGCCAATTTCTCGATCACGGCGCTCAACCTGAGCACTTTAGGAAGACATCCTTTCTCAACGCCCTTCCAGGGACGTGTCAAGTAAATCCCCATATCCTGAACGGGCTCGGATTCGCTCCAGGATTGAATCAACCATTCAAGGGCGGCCCTTTCCACGGAAATATTCCATTTCTGGCGCAATTTCTCCTCATCCAGGTGGCTTCCCACAAGCCAGGAGGCAGGTTCTCCAATCAGGGCCAGGCGGGCCGAAAGGAATTTGCTCAGGGCTTCCCTTACCTTTACCTTTAAGGGAATCGACTTTTTCAACTCCTCGATCGTTACAATCTGCACTCTCTTTTTGCTCGCTTCGAGATAAGTGCGGAGCTCCAGGGCTGCAGGAAGAGAATTCATGGCCGGGTGGACTAAAAGGATGTATTCTCGAGCCTCGATTGCGGCCCCCATTTTTTCCGTGCCTCCCGTGATAAGGAAAAGAATTACAGGACTATCAAAAGAAAGCTTATCTTGAGGATCAACGAGCAGGGGGAAGAAATTTAAAAAATGAAGTTCCTCCCCAAGCTGAAATCGCACCCTGCTTATAATTTCCGCTATGGTCCGCTCGTTGCCTAAAGGAGAAGCTAAAGGGATTAAGGGGAGCTTCATTTTTCCTCCTCAAAAGCAAAAAGCGAGAGGAAGAGCTCCACTACCCTGGGGTCGAACTGGGTGCCGGCGTTCTTCTTCAACTCGTAGACCGCCACCTCTCGGGGTAAGCTATCCCGATAAGGTCTTTTTTCTCTCATCGCGGAATAGGCATCCACAACTGTTAAAATCCTCACGGGCAAGGGGATTTCATCATCCTTGAGTCCATCAGGATAACCCTTCCCGTCCCAGCGCTCGTGGTGCCAGCGAACAAATTTGGCGACATTTGCCAGGCCAGGGATGCTAGAGATAATGCGCTCTCCTATTATTGAGTGTTGCTTCATGATCTGCCATTCCTCGGGAGTAAGCCTGTCCGGCTTACGGAGCACGGAATCGGGAATACCAACTTTACCGATGTCGTGGAGCACGGCAGCGTATTGAAGGTCCTCCAGCTCCTCTGAGGAAAGTCCCATCAGGGAACCGATCTTCTGGGTAATCTCCTTCACGTCCTTGAGGTGGGTTCCTGTATAGCTGTCTTTGGCTTCCACCGCTAGAGAGAGGCTGGTAATCGTGCCGAGAAGGGTGTTCCTCAGCTCTTCTTGCTTTGTCAGTGCTTCTTCGCGGGAGAGAAAAGCTTGAAGGGCAACAGCTGCTAAATGTCCCGCTATGGTGAGGAAGGAGATGTCCTCCCTTGTTAATTCCGTTTTTTTCTGGAAATTTAGGTCAAGGACCCCCAGAAGAATGTCCTGGTAGACTAAGGGGATTCCAAAGTACGTTTTTACAAGGGCTCTGGCGTTTTCGGGGAACTTAATAAATCTCGGGTCACTGTTCACATCCGGAATATACAGGGGCATACGTTCCAGAGCAGCGTGGCCCGCTCCTCCCTCGCCAATGCGGAAGTCCCTCTGTAACCCAAACCAGTTAGGTGGCCCCTTTGCCGCCCTGATTTTGAGCACGTCTCCCTCCAGTACCCGGAGGGCCACAAAGGCCTCGGGATACAGGTAGGAGAGAATTTTAAGAATGGCGGAGAGCGCTTCCTCCAGGGACGGGGAGGAAATAATCTTTTCACTCAAGTTAAGCATAAAAGCGGGCAAAGCGTTCCCGCTCTCCCCCGTCCTTGCGTTATGACAGAAGAGGAATTGGGAAAGAAGGGAGGACAGAGCTTTAAAGTTTCTCTTCTGGGCCGCAGTAAAATGGAGGTTGTTCTGAGAAAAGGCAATTATCACTCCCTGTGGCCTGCTCACGCGAATAGGAGCAGCATAGGCATAGCTCCGGGGAAGGCCTGGAACCGCAAGGGCTTCGCGACTGAAAAAGATTTTTGTGGAATTCAGGGCCGTTTGCACGAATTTCTCCTGAATAAGGAAATCCATAGCCTCGGATTCCAGATTACCCATTGAACTGATGCCGTATTCCCACTTGCCACCCCCTTTGAGTAATATGACAACCGCTCTCGCATGAAGGAAGGATTTGATAACGGCGCAGGCCCGGGAGAGGAATTTCTCGACATTTCCCTTTTCCAGAGCTCTTTTAAGAGAAGAAAAGATTTTAAGCTCGGGTTTTTCGCTCACCTTGTCCTTATTTTATCGGAATTTCCAACTTTTTTTACAATTCTCTGTGGAAATTTGAATTATTCAAGGAAAGAATGGATGGGCGATTCTCGAGGCAATCTTTCCTCCAGGGCTCCTTTCTCTCACAGAAAATCGAGGAGCAAAAGGATTAGATCTTCTGTCGGGATAAACGTTCTGCTATCATTCTATAGGCGGATATGAGGAAACCACCGGGAGAGAAATTTTTATGGCCTAAAAGATTGAGGCCTGATTTCAGGCCTCATCCTTCTCTAATTGCTTTGTTCCTCCTTTTTTGGGTCGTGGCCCGAATCTATATCCCCATTATTTCCCCGAACTTCGAATCCAGAGAGGCCTGGCTACTTGCGTCTTTAATCACGCTTTTCTGTGCTATCTCTCTCGTTTTTCACCTTTATGCCCACAGAGGCATGGAGCGGCTTCTAAAGGAAAAGGATGGAACCCGGGCAGCTTTGGGTTTTCTGGGTGACCTCGCTCAGGAAAGGTCCTGGAGCACCTCAGCAGGAAAAGAGTTTTTAATCTCGGCAAGCGGGCCTTTTTTCAACGGCATGCTCGCTTTAGTTTCTTACTTTTTATGGAACGCTCAGTTCGGCCCGGCGTGGAACGCCGCGACCTCCTTCTTGATTATTTTTAATCTCTTCCTTGGAGCTCTGAACATGGCACCCTTTTACCCTTTCGATGGGGGGAGAATTTTCCAGGCCCTTCTTCCCCCAGTTTCAGAGAGAAAAATGTCCCTTTTAGGAAGGGGGGCTTCCCTCGCTTTATTCTTATGGGGTGTATTCCTTTTTTTCCAGGGAATCCAGTACAGCAGGGAATCTGGCTCATTCACAATGCTCCTTGCCCTCTTGATCTTCTGGGAATCCCAGGGAACTTTTAATCTTCCTCCCGGCTGGAAAAGGGTATCAAGGTTTAAGTTCTTGAACGTGTCCCTTTCCCTTATCCTTGTCCCCCTGATGCTTCTTTCTTTTCTCTCCTTTCTTCCCCTTGCTTCCGGGATCGAGGCCCCAGGAACAGCGCTCCAGGTAGAGGGAATGATTAAATTGCCCTCTGAGTTTCTGCATCCTCCTCAGGGCCATTTTCTCCTGACTTCGGTGTTTTCCCAGACCCCGATTATTTTCGCGGAGTGGCTCTATGCCAATTTCGATCCCAGCGTGGAGATCGTCCCTCCGGAGCGCGTGATTCCCCCGGAGGTCACTGCCGAAGAATGGATGAGGATGAATTACCTGAACCTTGAGGAAAGTGAGGCCAACGCCATCTATGTGGCTCTGACCCTTGCCGGTTACCACCCGACCCTTGAAGGACAAGGGGCAAGGGTCGTTTCTATAAATGGGGAGAGCCCGGCGAAAGGGGTGCTTCAGAGAGGGGACATCATCATCCAGGCAAACGGGATAAAAATTGAGCAGGCACAGGATTTAAAAGAAGTGATCAGTTCCTCAAACCCTCAGGAAAAAATTAAGCTCACGGTAAAAAGGAATAACGAAATTCTCTTCCTGGAAACTTCCCTGATCAAGCCGGAAAAACCCGATGAGAAGCCTTATCTGGGTATTACCGTGGAAAGCGCAGAGATGGTGCTTGAAACTCCTATTCCGGTTGAGATTGCCCCCCAAAAAATAGTAGGCGGCCCCTCCGCGGGATTGATGTTCTCCCTTTCCCTTTATAACCTATTAACCCCGGAAGACCTCACAAAGGGCAGAACAATTGCGGGAACCGGCACCATTAACTCCGAAGGCAAAGTCGGCCCTATCGGAGGAGTGGAAATGAAAGTGAGGGCAGCAGAAAGAGCAGGAGCGGAGTACTTCCTTTCACCTGAGGAAAATTACCAGGATGCTCTAAAGGCTGCATCAAAAATTAAGGTAATCAAAGTAAAGACCATTCAGGAGGCCATCGCCTTCCTGAAATCCTTAAATTAGGGTGGTCAGGAGGAGCTTTTCTTTTTCTCTGAGCGAGAATAGTCCACCGCGGCCTTAGCGAGTTTGACTGCGATACTCCCTCCAGGAACGATCATCCCTAAGGCATCCGCTCCCAGGTCGAAAAGCAGATCCTTCTTCAAGACGGCCTTAACTGCCTGTTTGAAGGTTCTACCACCGGTTCTCATTTCCCCGGTGAGGCCATCGAATTCCGCCACTCCCTGGCGATCCCTGGGAATCCAGTGGTACTCGAAAGCGTAAACAGGTCGGTAGTAAAGCTCAATCTTGCTCAAAGTGATCTTCTCCTCGTAAACCCTGTCCGCTTGCAGGGGTTTCATCAGTTCCTGAAGGACCTGACGCACCACGAAGGAAGCCTTGATTTCCGGCGGAAGGACAACTCCCTCGAAGGAATAGTTCTCCAGATCCTGGATTTCCTCAAGCCTGAATCTTAAAGCGTAAGAGAAATCGCGCTTTTCCCCGCTGATTCCATCAAAATAGGACACCCCATGATGTTCCTCCTTGCACTGCTCGGTGCCAGGAACGAGAATTATCCGGCCCAGCTTTTTATCCTCACATGGGGTGAAGTTCAAATTTGCGATGGTCACACTTTGCACCTCAGGTCCTGTAACTTGTACCGGAAAATTGTGCAGGCGGTCATAGGCGTAACTTGAATGGAACTCCAGAAGCCAGAAAGGCTCATACCTTTTCTCTGAGTAGGTGATCTTGATGTCCTCTCCTCGGGGACGGGAAAGAATGCTAGAGAGACCAGATGAGAACACCCCTGACTTTTTGTCCCAGGCCTTTTCCCTTGCCTGTTCTGGAGTGATAACCTCGGGAATTATAAAGACCTTTTGCTCTGATATGGTTATCTCCATGTTTCCCCTTCTTTTTTATAAATTTTACTCCTAAAGGGTGAGTGTTTTGGAGCGTTTGCATAAAATTTCTTTGATTAAACTTAACAAAAATTTGCCAAAATATCCTTCTCTCAATAAGATTTTAAAAAAAGGAGGTTAGAGTGACTGAAAAATATAAAGAGAACATCCTTTGGGGAGTTTTCTTATTAATCATTGGTTTCATTCTCCTTTTAGAAAGGTTGGGAGCTTTCGGAACAGTCCAATTTCCCATTGCTTCTATCATCTTCCTGGCGTTTACTTTAGTATTTCTTGGCCTTTATCTTTTTCGAGAACATTACTGGCCTATGCTCGTCCCCACTTTCGTATTCCTGGGTCTGACCATTCTTACCTTAAATGGATCCCGGGGATGGTTTCCGGGAGAGGTGGGTGTAGGGGCTCTGCTTATCTGCATCAGCATCCCCTTTCTGATCGCCTTTTTCCAGAAGACCTGGAACTGGGGGGTACTGATCCCAGGAGGAATCCTTTTCTTTGTGGGAGTTGCAGTAGTGCTCTCGGCCTATCTTCATTCTTCATTCGTGCCCGCTATCATCCTCTGGGGGATAGGGATCTCTTTCTTCTTTGTTTTTCTGGCCAAAAATTCCAATTGGTGGGCGATAATTCCCGGAGGGATTTTGTCGACTGTGGGGTTTCTTCCTCCTTTAACCGCCTTTTGGGGAGTAACTTCTGCAGGATGGGTGGGCGGTTTAGTGTGCGCTGGTTTTGCGGCCACATTTGGTCTGGTTTACCTAGTAGACCCCAAATGGCAAACGCGCTGGGCCCTTTATCCCTTCGGCTTCCTGCTCTTTTTAGCCTTATGTTTCGTCTTCTTCGGAGAACTGGCCGCCAAATGGTGGCCCCTTCTTTTAATCGCCCTGGGCGTGTACCTTCTGGTTATCAATTTGCTGCGCCGGAGCAGGTCCAGAATTTAGCAACTAATTGTTGCTCAAATAAAAGTGAACCTTTTGGGCTCCATTGGCGTATGTAGATATAAGAAATAAAAAGGAGGGAGTCCAGAAATGGCATTCAGGAAAACAGTTTTCTTTTTAGCGCTTCCCGCCCTATTGGGAGCTATACTTCTTTTTTCACCGTTCCCAGGCTCTGCGCAAGACCGGGGCCTTGAGGAGCGTTCAAGTTTGGCTCAGACAGAAGGGGGTTCTACTTTAGGGGACACTTCTCAAATTCAGCCTCTGGTCCAGGAATCAGAAAATGTGTCCCTAGATCAGGAAGAAATCACGCCCCTCCTGAACACGAACCCCTGCCAAGGCTGTCAAAATCTGGGGGAATGTAGCAATCCGGCAGGCCAGACTGTCTCAGGGACAGTTTCTCAGCAATGCGAGCAGGTTCGGGTAAGAGAAAGGGTGGCTACAGAGAACTGTGAGCAAATCCAGATCAGGGAAAGGGTTACCCAGGAGAATCGGGCTCTTAAAGCCACAGATACCCCCAGCGCTCCGAGAGGAGTTCACGCCGCGATTTACCTCCCTGAAGAAACTGTGGAAGTACTGAGGAGTCAAGGTCTGGGATACGGAGAAATTGTCATTATCCAGGAACTGGCAGAGAAGTCTGGAAAAACCGTGGACGAGATAGTCACCCTTTTTAAGGAAGGCTATGGATGGGGAGAAATAGCCTCGCTATTGGGAGTTGACTTCCACGGAATTGGGGAAATTGTCTCTCAAAGCCAGAAAAGCACCCGACACGGAAAGTAACTAATTTTTAGGCTGGGAATAGAAAAAGCTCCGAATGGTATAAAAGCCCTCGGGGCTTTTTCTTTTTCCGGAAATGAATTCCCCTTTTTATTTGTTTTAAAAAAAGCTAAAATAGCTTCCTTAGCACTCTCTTGACAGGAGTGCTAAGATTGAGAATTAAATGTTTGCTTCCGGGAGGTAGAAAAAATGGATGTAATAATCGAAGCAGAAAAATTGACGAAGATCTACCCCGGCGGCGTGCTGGCTGTGGACCATATTGACCTCTCTGTAAAGGAAGGAGAGATTTTTGGTTTCCTGGGTCCGAACGGCGCAGGGAAAAGTACTACCATAATGATGCTCGTAACCCTTCTTCATCCCACTGAAGGAAAGGCCCGCATTGCCGGGTGGGATATAGTACAACATCGTGGTCGAGTGCGCAGCGTTCTGGGCTATGTTTCCCAGGATATCGCCGTGGATGAGTATCTCACGGGCTGGGAAAACCTTCTGCTCCAGGGCAAACTCTATCACCTTTCACCCCAGGAGATTAAAACCAGGGGAAAGGAAGTCCTGGAAATGGTGGACCTCTGGGAGAGAAAGGACGAACTGGTCCAGAATTATTCAGGAGGTATGAGGAAGCGCCTGGACATTGCCTGTGGGTTGATTCACCGGCCGCGCATTCTTTTTCTGGATGAGCCCACCCTGGGATTGGACATCCAGACCCGTTCCAAGATCTGGGAGTACATTCGCCAGCTTCGCTCCGAGCACAAGATGACCATCTTCCTCACCACACATTACATGGACGAAGCCGATAAGCTCTGCGATCGAATCGCCATTATCGACCACGGGAAGATCATGGCAATTGGAACCCCTTTGGAGTTAAAACGCTCCGTGGGAGGAGACCTCGTATCCATTAAGTTTCAAGAAAACGGAAACGGTCAGAGGGAGGAAATTTTTACTGCTTTGAAGGAATTCCCCTTGGTTGAGAGCGTAAAGGAGAAGGACTCTCAACTTTTGATCGTTACTAAAGACGGGAACACGGCAATCCCCCAGATATTGTCCAGGCTGCACGATATGGGGGCAGAAGTTCAAAGTATCTCCATGAAAAGACCGTCCCTGGACGACGTCTTCCTCTTTTATACCGGCCGACAGTTGAGGGATGAGGAAGCCTCCCCTCAGGATTTTTATCGGATGCGAATGGCCTTAAGGAGGGCAAAAAGATGAAAAGGTTAACAAATATCCTATCTGATATCTGGTATGTTTGCTGGCGGGAAATGAAGCACTTCTGGGGCCAGAAGGTGCGCATTTTAATGAACATCGTTCAACCTGTGATCTGGTTGGGATTGATGGGCAACATGTTCTCCAATATCACAGCCATTCCCGGCTTCCCTGCAAAGTCATACCTGCAGTTTATGACCCCGGGTGTGATTGCCATGACTTCCATCTTCGGTGCAGCTTTTGGGGGTATGTCCATCGTTTTTGACCGTCGTTTTGGTTATTTGAACAAGCTCCTCGCCTCCCCCATTTCCCGCGTCTCCATTCCTATGGGGAAAATGCTTTCCAGCGCCCTACAGGCGGGAATCCAGAGCATTATTATCGTGTTGATCGCTCTGGCTTTAGGAGTGAAGTTCGGCACGGGATTTCCGGGCGTCCTAGTTATGGTGCTGGTTGCCATGCTCCTAACCCTGGCGATCTCAGGAATATCCCTTTCCCTCTCCGCAGTTTTAAAAACTCAGGAATCCCTGATGGCCGTGGTGAACTTCCTCACCATGCCTCTGATCTTCACCTCAAACGCCATGTTCCCTACAAATATGATGCCCAAATGGTTGGCTTCAATTGCTTCCTACAATCCTGTCTCTTTCGCTGTGGAACCCATGCGCAATTTAATTTTGGGCTCCTGGAATTGGGGCGCACTGGGAGTTGATATCGTAGCCTTAATCGGATTTGGGGTTTTGATGACCATAATCGCAACATTGCTTTTCCGGCGTAGTGTAGCTTAAAATTTGATTCACGATGCAGTTCAGGTCCACGGGAGAGTTTTCCTCTCTTTCCATAGAAGAAGCCTTTAAGGAGCTGGAGAGCTCTCCTCGGGGCTTGAGTGAGGAAGAAGCCAGGGCTCGGCTTTCACTCTGGGGTTACAACGAAATCCCGGAGAAAAGGATGAGTCCTGTTGTGTTTTTCCTTACCCGCTTCTGGGGACCCATGCCCTGGCTTTTGGAAATTGCCATTCTCTTCTCTTTCTTATTGGGGCGGACTCTGGAAGGCGTTTTGATCTCGTTTCTCCTCGTGGTGAACGCCATCATTGGGTTCTGGCACAGGTGGAACTCCACAAAGACCGTGGAACTTTTAAAGAAGAACCTGCATGTGAGCGCTCGAATTTTGAGGGATGGTGAGATCAAAATTAGAGAGGCCAGGGAATTGGTCCCCGGGGATATAGTTTATCTCAAGCAGGGAGATTTCATTCCCGCAGACCTGAAAGCGTTTCGGGGTGAAGCTACGGTGGACCAATCGGCGATCACCGGGGAATCTCTGCCAGTTTCTGTAAAAGAAGGCGGAATTTTGTATTCCGGATCAATACTCAAGCGGGGTGAGCTGAAAGCTCTGGTTTTGAACACCGGCATTCGTTCCTTTTACGGTACTTCTCTGGAACTCGTGAGGATCGCCCAACCCAAATCCCACCAGGAGGAACTAATTCTCAAAGTTATCAGGTACTCCCTTTTCTTCGCCATGTTCTGCGCCTTAGGAGCCTCGGTATTCGGTATTTTTGCCGGCTTGAGTCTGGTTACAATTCTTGAGTTTGACCTGACCGTGCTCATGGGAGCGGTACCGGTTGCTATCCCGGTGATGCTTACTATCGTCCAGGCAGCTGGGGCTGTGGAGCTCTCGAGGAAGGGTGTTCTCGTTACCCGCTTAGACTCCGTGGAGGATGCCGCTTCCTGCGACATCCTCTGCCTGGACAAAACGGGGACGATCACGGAAAACAGGATCACCGTGGAGGGAGTGGTTCCTCTTGAGGGGAACAAGGAGGAAGTCCTCCTCTGGGCAGGACTGGCTTCCGAGAAGGACTCCCAGGATCAGATTGACTCCGCAATTCTGAGTGAAATAGAAAAAAGAAAAATTGACCTTTCGACTTATCGGAGGCTCTCATTTATCCCCTTCGATCCGGAAACGCGCAGGACGGAAGCCCTTGTGGCAAATAAGGACGGCCAGGTGCGTGCTCTTAAAGGAGCCCCTCAGGTAATCGCAGAACTCTTTACTCTCGAAAAGAAGGATAGAGCGAACCTTGAGGGGATAGTTGAGGAATTTTCAAAAAAGGGCGCAAGGAGTATTGCTGTAGCTATAGAGCGAGAAGGACAGACCAGGGTTTTGGGAGTGATCGGCCTTTATGACCCTCCACGCAAAGAGGCTTTCTCCACTATCAAGAAGTTAAAAAAATTGAACGTGAAACCGATCATGATCACCGGGGACAACATTCTGATTGCCCGGCAAATCGCCAAACTCGTGGGCATCGGACCTCGAGTGCGCAGCTTCGCCGAATTAAAAGGGCTCCCGGATCAGGAATTCGCTTCCGCACTTGAGCAACTGGACGGGATCGCCGAGGTCTTCCCCGAGGACAAATATCAGATTGTGAAACACCTTCAGGAGAAAGGTCATATTGTAGGAATGACCGGAGATGGAGTGAACGACGCTCCTGCCCTAAAGCAGGCGGAGTTAGGGATCGCCGTGGAAAACGCCACGGACGCAGCTCGGGCCTCAGCCAGTGTGGTATTAACCAGACCCGGGATCGATGTAATTCTGGACTGCCTGATCCTCTCCCGGAAGACCTTCCAGAGGACCTTGACCTGGATTTTAAACAAGATCATAAAAGTGGTGGAGTTTTCCGCGCTGCTCACCTTAGGATTCCTCTGGCTTAGGACCAGCGTGCTTCCCCTTTTGTATATGGCACTTCTGATCCTGGCTAACGACTTTGCCACAATGTCTCTGGCCACTGATCGGGTGGAGTTCTCCAGTTCCCCCAATGTCTGGAATGTGAAAAATATTGCCATGGCAGCTTTAATTCCCGGCTTGCTTTTCTTTGTGGAGGACGCACTGATCCTTATCTGGGGAAAGTCAATTTTCCCCTTGCCTCAACTTCAAAGCCTGGTACTTCTTGCCCTGGTCTTCAACAGCCAGATGCGCATCATGCTTGTCAGAGAGAGAAGACACTTCTGGTCTTCCTTGCCCGGTAGAGCACTAACCCTGGCTTTTCTTTTCACCCTCGTTACTTTTTCAGCTTTAGCTGTTTTTGGGGTCGTGTTTTATCCCCTTTCCCTGGTGGTCGTCCTTGGCCTTTTCCTCTTCATTCTCGCTTGCGCCCTGATTATCGATTTCCCCAAGTTTTACCTTTTCCGCAAGCTCCTACAGACCTGACCTTTAAGTTTTTTTCTTTTTCTTTTCCAGGGAGTACTTCTTCAGGTAAACCTCATGCATCAGCCAGGCCTCAACGGGACTAATGGGCACTGCTCCCCCCAGGAACTGGGATTCGATAAAAGCCTTGCAGGCCTTCTCTAAAATCTGACAAGCCACAAAAGCCTCTTCCAATTCCCTGCCCACACAAATGGCCCCGTGATTGGCAAGTAAAACTGCATTTCTTCCCCTTAAAGCCCTAACCGCTTTTTTTGCCAGGGATTTCGTCCCGGGAAGAGCATACTCAGCCACCCTGACCGAGGAGCCCAGGATCTGGGCCATATCGTCCAGAATAGGCGGCACCTCTCGGCGCGATGCGGCCACCGTGCTGGCGTTCATAGAATGAGTGTGGATGATGGCACCAACGTCCGGTCGATTTCTGTAAATCTCGGCATGAAGTTGTTTCTCGCTGGAGGGTTTCAGCTCCCCCTCGCAGTGCAAATCATTGAGACTCACTAAAACCATATCCTCAGGGGTAAGTTTCTCGTATTCCATGCCACTTGGGGTAATCACCATGAAGTCCTTTCCCACCCTCACGCTAATGTTTCCCCAGGTTCCTGAGACGAGATTTTCCTTCAAAAGCCTTTTTCCGGCTTCACAAAGAAGGCTTCTGGCTCTTTTAACTTCCTCCGCATCTAGTATCATAGTGCTTCCCTTATCTGAGTTCATCCCTTTTATTCTCTTTTGTTATTCTTTTCGCTTTCATCATCTTTTGTCTTAACATTTCTTGCGGCCATAAGCGCGGATTCCTTAAGCCTCAAAGCCAAAAGAAAAGCCACGAACATCAGCGCGATCAGAAGAAGAAGCGAATAAGTCATATCTCCAGAGGAGGAGCGCAAGGCGTCCATAACATAAATGAAGATGATTCCGGAAATCTGCCCCATCATCATCAAAATCCCGTAAGATGTGCCCTCGGGCACCGGATAGGCCACTTCCGCCCCGTATTGAAAACCAACTGGACCCATACCCATGACGAAAAATCCCATAATAGAAGCGGAAACCAAAAGCCATCCGTAACTTTTAAAAAAGGTCAGACCCAGAAAACCAGGAATGGCGGCCAAAATGGACCATACTAAAATAGGCACGCGCTTCCTCACTTGATCGGAAATGAGAGGCAAAACCAGGGCCCCGAAGAGACCAGCCACCACGAGAAGCCCGCCGATGAGACCAGCCTGGACGGAAGAGATCCCACGAGGGTTAAGGATGTTCTCCACCCAGGTCATCACAGCGTTAAAAATGCCCATTACAATGAAGAAACAGGTCATCAAAATTACGAAGCTACCTTTGCGCCAGAGATCGCGCAGATCTTTTAAGTTCAATCGGTTCACAAGCTCTTCTCCGGGACCGGGAGGTGCTGGTGGGCGCTCCCGGGAAAAGACGAGAAAGATCACGGCACAAACGACGGCTGCGTATCCGTAAACGAGGAGCATCCTTTCCAGACCAAGGTTTTCAGTCAGCAAGGGGGTCAAAACCATGGCCACGATCATCCCCACATAGGTGGCCATAGTGGCGATCCCTGTTGCTGTAGCCCTTTCTTTCAGCGGAAACCACCTGGCGGCCACCTTGGTGATGGAGTTGACTAAAAAGGGCTGGGCTATGGCCACGCCAATCTGGAAAATGGTCACCGCGGCGAAGTTCGAGGCGAAAACCCCTCTGAGCATACCGAAGAGGGCGGAAATCAGGGCTCCCACACCCATGGCAGCACGGAAACCCCTGGAGTCCACAAGCCAAGAGGCAAAAGGTGCGACTACAATGTACACGATCATGTAAGCCATGGAAAGGAAGGCAATGCTTAGCGGGGAAACCTGATAAAAGTCCTTGGCGATGTCGGTGATTGGGGCAAATGTTAGCCAGAAAATGTTAATCGTAACTAGAATTGGGATCATGGAAAGCAATATTACCCATCTATATGGGTAGATCCTGTACTCCGCTTTTTCCAATTCAGTGTCCTCCTTATTTTTAAAAGCAATGAGAATTAATCTCCCTGTAAACCCTTTCCAGGGAAAAGTAAAGGGACTGATAAGAAGCGAAAAGCCGATCGTAAATTAAGAAATTTTCCGGGTGGGGGGAGTAGGAGCTTTTAATTCTTAAAAGGTTCTTTACTTCAGAGAAGCTTTTGCACACCCCCAGGCCCACGGCCACGCACATGGCCGCTCCTATTGCACCCGCAATTTCCGGATACTCCGGGACCTCGATCCTTTTTTTAGTGACATCGGAAATGATTTGCATCCACTCGGGGTTCAGGGCTCCCCCACCGATCACTTTTAAAACAGGAGGGTCGAATCCAAAATCCCGTTTATAGTTCTCCAGGATCCACCTCAGGTTATAGGCTACTCCCTCATAAGCCGCCTTCACCAAATGGCCTCTTTTGTGTTCGGGACCGATGTTGAACATAGTAGAACGGGTTGTGGTAGTGCTCACCGGGCAACGTTCCCCATAAATCCAGGGGGTGAGGATCAGGCAATCGGAGCCAGCAGGGACCTTCTTTGCCTCCTCGTTTAAAAAGGCGTAAATATCGGGGATATCAGGGTCATGGAGCTCCTTGCTGTAGAATTCCTCAATGATCCACTTGAGCACCGAACCCGCGGATTCCGTGATTCCCACCAGGATATTCATCTCCGGGTCCGCGCTCTGGAGGCAAGCGGCGCCGTGCTTAAACTTCAGGTCGCGTCTCGTGGAAACACCCGCCCAGGCAGAAGTGCCTAAATAAATGTGAGCTTCTCCCTCCTCCACGGCGCTCGAGCCCACGGTAGCGCTCTGAGTGTCGTCACATCCTCCTACTACTGGTGTGCCTTCCTTTAAACCCATGGCCTCTGCCGCACCCTTAGTGAGTCCGCCTACTACGTCTATGGAGCGCACAAGTGGGGGAAGTTTTGCCGTATCTATACCCGCGGCCTTGAAGAAAATCCGCAACCAATCCTTTTTCTTCAAATCAAAACCGTAAGAGCTGGCCCCTGACCACTCGGCAACCTTCTTTCCCGTAGATTTGAACTTCAGGTAACCGTTTACGTCCAGAAAATACTCCGTTTTCTCGTATATCTGGTGTTCTTCCTCTTTGATCCAGAGGAGCTTGGGAATTACGTCCTTTCCCGTAAGCTTGATCCCTACGAAGCTTTTGAACACCTCCTCGCCCAGGAACTTCTTCATGATCTTCCGGGCTTGCTTTTCCGCTCTGCCGTCCACCCAGGTGATATTTAGCCGTAGCACGTTCCCCCCTTTGTCCACCGGGATGATTCCCATAGCCTGAGTAGTGTAAGCGATTCCTAAAACCTCTTCCGGGGAAATTCCGGATTTCTCCATAATCTCTCTGGTGGTTTTTACAATTGCTTTCCAGTAGTCCTCAGGATCCTGTTCCGCCCAATTCGGATGAGGGTTATAAAGTGGATAAAATTCCGTGGCATGTGAGATGATCGATCCTTCCACATCAAAAAGAGCGGCTTTGGTACTGCTCGTCCCTACGTCGTGAGCGATTATATACTTCGTCTTCATTTTCCCTCCGTCGAGCTTCCGGTTTAAGGAATTTTCACCCCATAGGGGGTCTTACTTCTAATTATTATATCAAATTCCATAATTGTATTTGACATTAAAATTGAACTTGAGTATACTTTTTGTGAAAATTTTTGGAAAATGAGCAACAACCTTTCACGCAGAGAAAGAAAGAAAAACGCCACGCGCTCCAGCATCCTGAGAGCCGCCAGGCACCTCTTTGAGGAGAAGGGCCCGGAGAACACTTCTATCGAGGAGATTGCCGAAATGGCCGATGTCTCCAAAAGCACCTTTTTCAATTACTTCCCAAACAAAGAGAGTCTGTTCACTGCTATTGCCGAGGAGGAAGTGCAGGACATCCTCCTTTTAGAGGAGGAGCTGAGCGCGGAAAAGAGCGCCCTTAAAAAAATCAGGGCCATTACTAAGAGGATTCTCGAGGACGTTATCCCCTACCTTCATTTGACCGGTAAAATTGTCTTCACCTCAATAATCTCCACTGATGGGCGCCCCTCTCCCTTTTTGGAGATCAACTTCCTCCTTGAGCGAATTGTTAAAGAAGGACAGGAAAAGGGGGAAATTGCTGCAATCTTTTCCCCCACGGATATCGCTACGGCCATCATGGGTTGCTGTTATGGCCTGATTTTCCGCTGGATCGAGTTAGGTTATAAAGCGGGATCAATATCCGAGCTGGAGAAGATCCTGGATATGCTTTTTCTAAGTATTAAAGGGCCTCATGCCCAAGGTAGCCCTAAAAAATAAAGAAAAGGGAGGGAAAAACATGGAAAAGGAAGGATACGCTATTTCCAGATGGGAAGAGCCCGATGAGGTTTACCGAAAGCTCAATGAACTGGTAAAACAGCCCATAAGGCGCATAAAGCATGAGGTCATGAACGCCTACCTGGAATATTTCAATTCCAGGTGCGCGGGCTCTAAAAAAATCGTCGAGGAAGCCAAAAATTACATTCCTGGAGGCGTGCAACACAATCTGGCTTTCAACTACCCTTTCCCTCTCGTGATTGAGAAAGCGGAGGGCGCTTACCTCTGGGATATTGACGGAAATAAATACATAGATTTCCTGCAGGCTGGTGGGCCCACTATTTTAGGAAGCAATTATGCGCCAGTTCGAGAGAAAGTGATTGAGCTCCTCCAGACCTGTGGACCGGTTACGGGGCTCTTCCACGAGTATGAGCTTAAATTGGCCCAGCTGATCAACAAGTATATGCCCTCCGTGGAAATGTTCCGCATGTTAGGAAGCGGTACCGAGGCCGTGATGGCTGCGCTCAGGATTGCTCGCCTGGCAACGGGAAAAACCAAGGTGATCAAGATCGGTGGAGCCTATCACGGATGGAGCGACCAGATGGTCTACGGCCTCCATGTCCCCGGAACTGGAAGGTATGAGGCCCACGGCATTCCTAAGAGCTGTACCCGGCATACCCAGGAAGTCCCTCCCAACGATATCCACGCTTTAGAGCGAAAGCTCAAGATGAACCGCCTGAGAGGGGGGACAGCAGCTGTAATCGTGGAACCTCTGGGGCCGGAAAGCGGGACCAGGCCGGTGTACAAGGATTACAACAAACAGGTCAGGGAACTTTGCGATAAGTATGGTGCTTTGCTCATCTTCGACGAGGTAGTCACAGGATTCCGGGTTGGGTTAGGAGGGGCTCAAGGATACTTTGGGGTCAAACCCGATTTAACCATCTTCGGAAAAATAGTTGCCGGAGGTTATCCCGGAGCAGGAGGAGTAGGCGGGAAAAGGGAACTGATCAAACTTCTTGCGGCGGGAATCGAAAGCGGCAAAAAGAGGGCTTACGTAGGAGGAACGCTGGCCGCCAATCCCCTGAGCTCGCTTGCCGGGTATTACACCATTCTGGAAATTGAGAGGACCAAAGCCTGCGAAATTGCGGGAAGAGCCGGAGACAGGCTCACAAAGGGGTTAAGGAAGCTGATCGAGAAGTACAGGCTTCCTTACGTAGCCTATAACCATGGTTCCATCTGCCATCTGGAGACATCGGGAGCAATGTTCGTGAAGATCGACCTGCTCCACCTGAAGAAGTCCCTGAAGGACATCCACGAGCGCAAGTTTATGATGGAGGAAATGGGGGCCGCCTATATGGCTGAGGGGATTATCACCCTCGCTGGGAGTAGAATGTACACCAGTCTCGCGGATACCGATGAGGTCATAGATGATGCCTTAAACAGGTTCGAACGAGTGTTCCAGAGCGTAGAAGGCGCCTAAGCATTCCTGGAAGAGAAAACCAGCCTAAAAAGTCCATTCTCAGGAATAATCGGAAGGAAAATGAAGTATAAATATGAGAGCGAAGAGAACGCTGTCTAACCTGAGAAAGGAGAAAAACTCTTGAGCGAGTTTCAATTAAACGAAGAGAAAGTCCTTGAGACCCTGAAGGAAGTGATCGACCCCGAATTGAACGCTTCTATAGTGGAATTGGGGATGGTAAAAAACCTAAAAGTGGAGGAGGGAGTCGTTTCCCTAGATTTTACTTTAACCACTCTATCTTGCCCTTTTAAGGAAAGCCTGGTGAACTTAACTAGAGAAAAAATCGCAGCTTTACCCGGCGTGAATGAGGTGAAGGTCAACCTACGTCAGATGAGCGAGGAGGAAAAGAAAAAGCTCCTTCAAGACCGTCTCAATGTGGAAACGAGTTCCTTTAACCAGATTAAGCACGTGATCGCCATAATGAGCGGAAAGGGAGGAGTAGGAAAATCCCTGGTCACGTCGTTATTAGCCCTTTGCCTTTTCAAGGCTGGAAAAAAGGTGGGAATCCTTGATGCAGACATCACTGGACCCTCTATCCCTCGTATTTTTGGCCTGAAAGGCTTTCCTGAGGCCTCAGAGTTGGGAATTACTCCTCTGATCACCGGGGAAGGAATTAAGGTCATGTCTATGAACTTTTTTCTCGAGGAGGAGGGGCGCCCGGTAATCTGGAGAGGACCTCTGATCACTAAAGCTATCCAGCAGTTCTGGAGCGACGTCCTCTGGGGAAGTCTAGATTATCTCCTGGTGGATCTCCCCCCGGGAACGGCCGACGCTCCCTTAACTGTTCTCCAATCAATCCCTGTGGATGGCGTAATTTTGGTCACAAGCCCTCAGGAACTGGCGAGCGTAATTGTGCACAAGGCTGCGGAGATGAGCAGGGCTCTGGGAACGCCCATCCTGGGAATTGTGGAAAACATGTCCTATTTTGCCTGTCCGCACTGCGGAAAGGAATCAAACCTCTTTGGCCCGAGCCACACTCAGGAGCTGGCGCGTTCGCTAGGAGCCCCGATTCTTGCAAGGTTGCCAATTGACCCTCGCTGGGCGGAACTGGCAGATCAAGGAAAAATAGGGGAAATCCCCCTGGATCTTTTCCAGCCCGTTGTGCAATTCATCTCAGAAAAATTCAATTGAAGGGGGGAACCTCCAAGGAGAGCCCCTTTTCTATACAAAATTTGTGTTTTACCCGTATTCCCCGGTCTTCTAAAACAAGGGGAAGTTATATAATTTTTAAAAAGCGTCTGGGAACACTATTAAGTTCACCTCGAAATTCCAGGCTCATATTAAAAGAAGAGGAGATAAAAAATGGTCAAATTTTTTACTGTCCTTTCTGTTCTGGCTTGCCTGGTTTTACTGATTTCAAGCTGCGGAGGAGCGCCATCCACGGAAAAAACTCCAAGTCCGACTTTATCGAGTTCTGAGACCGTCAAACCCACCCCCACGAAAACGACGGAAATAATCACAGAAGGAGCAAAAAGGTTTGCCCTGGGCCAATCCTTTGAGTATTCCAACGCCACCTTTACTTTTAAAAGCGCAGAGTTCATGGATAAGATTCCGGCTTACTTAGAGGAAAAGACTTACACGCCAAAGAAGGGAAAATATCTCGTGGTTTACTTCTCCTTTAAGGGCAATAAGCAGAATGAGGGAGGGGGAATAAATACGGACATCTTCCTCCTCCAGGACTCCCAGGGAAGAAACTATCAAATGCCCCCAGAACTTCGCAATTACGAGGTCAATGATCTGGCTCTTGGTAAGAAGATGCAAGTTCCGGGCATGCTTTTGTGGAATCAGGAAAATGAGGAAAATTCCCTCCTGGCTTATGACGTCCCCACAGACGCCTCCGGGTTCACAATGAACATCATTTACGCGGAAGGCAAGCTCATAAAGACCTTCGCCATTATAGACCTGGGATTATAACATAAAAAGAAGGGATCATTTAAGGAGTTTTAGGAATAAATTTCCATCACTTGGCTAAAATGCCTGGTTCGGAAAGAAAGATCCTGATCACTGGACCTCCCGGCTGCGGAAAGACCACGCTGATTAAGGAGCTCCACAGCCGCTTTCCTGACTTCTGTGGTTTCTGGACGGAAGAAATAAGAGAAAGAGGAGTCCGCACGGGCTTCCAGATCGTCACTACCTGGGGCGAAAGATTTCCCCTTTCTTCGGTCTACTCCTCATCACCTTTCCGCGTGGGAAAATACGGGGTGGAGGTGGAAAACATTAATCTGGTGACTCAAAAGTTGTGGGGATTTCTTGCGGAGGGAAAACGGGGTTTCCTCATAGACGAAATTGGAAAAATGGAATATTTTTCCCGGGAGTTTCGAGAATTGATCAGGGAATTGTTCCATAATCCGGAAGCAAGGCTTATTGCCACTATTGCAGAGAAGGACTTTCACCCGGAAATCAAAGTTTTAAAGGAAAAAGGGGAATTATATTATCTTACGCGCAAAAATTTTGACGAGGTACTTTCCAAGGTTCTGAGATTCTGATTTGCTTGAAAAGCCCAAAAATATCTAAAATTGGCCTTCTCGAAATTACTCAAAAATGGCTCCAACCTGCACACGAGAATTAGAAAGCTACGGGAAATGATCTGGTATTTCTTGCTAAAAAATTTCCCGTCTACCATTCTGTACATTTTTGAGCATAATATTCAGCATAAATAAGCGAAGAGAGATGTTCAAAGAAATCAAGGAGGCCAAAAATAAACAATCAGCAAGGAGAGCAGGCGTAGGAGTCTTTATGTCCTGGCTCGCCATTTTGCTCGTGGTATGGTTCCTCAACCCTAAACTCTTCCATCTTCTCTCTGTTATTTACTGCATAATAATAGCCTTCGGTATTTACACGGTGGCCCGGAACTCGAGGCAGCGTTTGGAGGCCAATCCCCTCCTGCTGTTGGGGGTTGCTTTCTTCTTTGTTGCCGTTTTTGACCTGCTCCATATTTTTGCCTCCGAGGACTTAGCACTTATGAATTTTTCGGGCGCAAATATCTCCTGGCAATTCTGGCTAGTAGCCAGGTATCTTCAGGCTGTCTCTATTTTAATAATTCCTTTTTTCGGGACGCGCAGGTCCAGCCTACCGATCTTGTTCCCTGTTTACCTCCTGGTCTCCGTCGTTCTTTTCCTCGCTATTTACCTATGGAAATTCTTCCCCCCTTCTATTGTGGATAGCGGGGGTATAACTTTGTTTGCCGAATGGAGCGTCTATTCTCACATTGCCCTCATGGGCATTTATCTTGTCTTCCTTTTAGTTTGGCACAAAAAGATATCTAAAACCCTCTTTCTCTTACCACTCCTATTTGTCCTCTTCCTAATTATTTCGGAAACTTGCTTCCTGATCTTTCCTATGAATTCGGAGTATTTCTCTCTCTCAATTCATTCTTCACAATTAGTCGCCTATTATTTCCTCTACTGGGCAATGGTCGTTTCCGCGATTCAATATCCTTTTGATACCCTCTATCACAATTTGAAAGAAAGCGAAGAAAAATACCGATCTTTAGTTGAAAATATGGCAAATGGAGTAATTCTTATCGATGAAGGAGGAAAAGTGGTCTTTGCCAATCCTCAGGCGGAGAGGATATTTGATGTACCCCAAGGAACTTTAGTGAATCGCTCAATTTATGATTTTTTGCTCAGATTGGAGGAAGGAAAACCAGAATTACCCCCCCCC